>Ga0308157_10001815_pt1 | contig 39931 bp, 35 predicted proteins | sample PhyBR1_FD_201035 | JGI IMG/M metagenome (GOLD analysis project Ga0308157, IMG submission 201035) | Phyllosphere microbial communities from UC Gill Tract Community Farm, Albany, California, United States - DLSLB.R1 | ecosystem: Host-associated > Plants > Phyllosphere > Unclassified | place: USA... | reverse complement strand
AAAGTGTGGGTATGAGCGAACAGATTCGGATCGGCATCGCCGGCTACGGCAACCTGGGCCGCGGCGTGGAAACCGCGATCGGCAAGAACGCGGACATGACGCTGGTGGGTGTGTTCACCCGCCGCGACCCGGCCCACCTCACGCCGCTGCACGCATCGACACAGGTGTTCGGCATGGACGATCTGTCGACCCAGCGCGACGAGATCGACGTCCTGATCCTCTGCGGCGGATCGAAGGACGATCTGCCGGTGCAGGGTCCCGAGCTGGCCGCGCACTTCACCACGGTCGACAGCTTCGACACGCACGCACGCATCCCCGAGTACTTCGAGGCGATGGATGCCCCGGCAAAGGCCAATGGCACGACCGCGATGATCTCGGTCGGATGGGACCCGGGGCTCTTCTCGATCAACCGGCTGTACGGCGAGGCGCTCATCCCCGAGGGTGACACCTACACGTTCTGGGGGCGCGGGCTCAGCCAGGGGCACTCTGACGCTGTCCGCCGCGTCGACGGCGTGGCCGCGGGCGTGCAGTACACGATCCCCGCCGAGCCCGCGATCGAGGCAGTGCGCGGAGGCACGCGTCCGACGCTGAGCACGCGGGAGAAGCACACGCGAGAGTGCTTCGTCGTGCTCGAAGAGGGAGCGGATGCGGCATCGGTCGAGCAGGCGATCGTCACGATGCCGCACTATTTCGCCGACTACGACACGACCGTGCATGTCATCTCGGCAGAAGAACTCGCCCGCGACCACCAGGCGATGCCGCACGGCGGCTTCGTGATCCGCAGCGGCAACACCAGCGATGAGGCGGCGCAGGTCATCGAATATCGACTGGCCCTCGACAGCAACCCGCAGTTCACGGCCAGCGTTCTCGTGACATATGCGCGAGCGGCGTTCCGGCTGAACGAGCTCGGACGACACGGAGCCGTCACGGTGCTGGATGTTCCGCCTGCGATGCTCTCGCCTAAGAGCGGAGCGGATCTGCGCGCCGAACTGCTCTGAGCGCAGAGGTCACCGGAGCACGGCGAGGGAACCCGGTAATCTTCGAGGGGTGCGCCCTCGACTCCCCGAACGTCGTCGGTGCGCCCGATCCGACGATTCGCAGAGAAATGGATGAGTGGGCATGGATGATCTTCTCGGTGGGCGCCAGGTGCACCGGCACGCCTCTATTCGTGAGCAGGTCGCCGACATCATCCGAGACGCGATCGTGAACGTGCGGCTCGAGCCCGGCCAGGTGCTGGTCGAGCGGCAGCTCTGCGACATGACGGGAGCGAGCCGCACTTCTGTGCGCGAAGCATTGCGTCAGCTCGAGGCCGAGAGCCTCGTGATCTCGGTGAACGGGCGAGGCACGATCGTCGCAGTTCCCGACCTGGCGCTCGCGCGGGGCGTGTATGAGGCGAGCGTAGAACTCGAGGGCGTCGCCGCCGAGGTGTTCGTCACGCGCGCCAGTGTGGGGGATCGCGCAGCGCTGCGCGACGCGCTCGGCGACGTGCGCGAAGCGATCGAGACGCACGCAGAGCCCGTTGAGCTCTACAGCCGGATCAACGCGTTCTTCGAAGTGCTGCTGGGCGGTACCCGCAACGAGGTGCTGGCGCAGACGCTGCGTGGGCTGCACAACCGCGTAGGAGCGCTGCATATCCGAGGGCTCGGCGTCCCCGGCCGCGCAGAGCGCACGCTCGCGGATCTCGACACCATCGTCCGATCGATCACAGCGAACGACCCGGCCGCGTCCCGGCGTGCGGCGGCGTCCTTCGCGCAACAGGTGGCGAGCACCACCTTCAGTCTGCTTTCGCCCGACGGCGACGAGGCGCACTAACGCTGGCAGTGTCGCCAGATGAGGAACTGGAGACACGTGACGCGAAGCGAGTGGAGCCCGCACTCCTCGCCTTTTATGTGCCGAAGCTCACCTACGGTGACGTAGTTATCCGTTGGGTGGCAATCTCGTTGTCGTGTTGCGAATGTGTCGACACTTCTGTAGTTTCTTGATGGGGTCTCAACGCGGAGTCCCTAGAAAGAGGTCATCGTGAGTACTGCCAACCGGTTGTGGGGCTTGGACGCGCCGAAGATGCGCATCGACGCACAGCATCTTGTCTTCGGCGGGGAGGGAACCGTCGAGATCCCGCTGCCCGCCCACGTCATCGAGCACGATGAGGGGCTTGTGCTCTGGGACACGGGCATGGACCCCGTCGTCAACGACGATCCGCGACTGCTGTTCGGCGATCGCCCCGAATCCGAGTGGATCATCAGCTCGCCCGAGAAGCGCATCGACACGCAGCTCGGCATGCTCGGCTACTCGACGTCCGACGTGACGCACGTCATCCTGTCGCACACGCATTGCGACCACGCGGGCGGCCTGTCGCTCTTCCCCGACGCGAAGTTCTACATCGGACCCGGTGAGTTCGCCTGGGGGCGCAACCCCGATGAGCGGTCGGCCCACCTGTTCTTCCCCGACGAGTTCGACTCCGACCTCGTGCGCTCCTTCGATTGGAACGAGGTTCCCACGAGCGGACTCGACCTCTTCGGCGACGGTGCGATCAACATCATGCACCTCCCGGGGCACACCCCCGGCACGCTCGGTCTGCTGACTCGACTTCCCGAGCAGAACGTTCTGCTCACCGGCGACGTCGCGCACCTGAGGGAGAACATCGACTGGGTCGAGGCGGATCCGAGCGACTGGGATTACGACCATTCCCGCGCCAGTATCCGCAAGATGATGGCGGTCGCGGCGGCGGAGAACGCCAATGTGTGGGTGCCCCACGACGAGAAGGACTGGGCGAAGTTCGGCGGCGTGCGTGCCGAGGTGCGCTGATGCGCCGGATGTTCGAGTACGGGTGCGCGGCGTGCGGGTGGCAGGGCGATAAGCTCCTGTCCGCACCCGCTCCCGACACGATCTCGTGCCGCCGTTGCGGCGCCGACGCATCGCGTCGCTACGCGATCCGCGGTCTCTTGCGATCCGGATCCGACCTCGCGCGGATCGCCCCGGCCGCGGGCAGCGTCGACTGCCGGGACAACCCGGACGTGCCGGGGCTGTGCCACATCGCGCCCGGCGCGCGCCGAGCCGCCATCGCCTCCCACCGCGGAGACGAGACCACGCTGAATGCCGAGCGCGCCCAGCAGAAGCGCCGGTTCGAAGAGTCGGGCCCGCCCGCGCTGAGCGACGTCGTGCACGCGCACTGACGGCGCGTCAACGTCGCAGATCGTCGTATCGTTCGAAACGTCGACGCATCTGCGCGGCGCGCTCATCCACCTTCGCGACCCATTCCGGGTGGGTGAGCGCGAGGAACGCATCGGTGCGGATCGCCTCCGTCACAACGGCGCCCGACTCGCGCGGTGAGATCCAACGCAGCTGATCGGCTCCCGGCGCGGATTCGAGGTCGACGTCGGACAGTGCGCCGTCCGAGCCCTCCGGGCGGTTGCGCAGGCTCGTGCGCATATTGGTGCGCACGGGCCCCGGCGGCATCACGGTGACCTTGACCTGCGATCCCTCAGACGCGAGCTCCATCGCCAGCACCTCGCTGAGCGTGTGCACAGCCGACTTCGTCGCGGCGTACGGCCCCAGATTCTCGAGCGGCAGGAATGTCGCCATCGACGTCGTATTGACGATGTGGCCGCCCTCGGTGTTCGACCGCAGGTGCGGAAGGAACGCGAGCAGCCCGTGGATCACGCCGTAGTAGTTCACATCCGTCACCCACTTCCAGTCGGCGAGGGTGAGATCGGCGATGCGCCCCGCGGGACCGACACCCGCGTTGTTGATGAGGATGTCGACGCGACCGAACTGCGCGATCACCCGTGCAGCGAGATCACGCATCGCCTGCTCATCGGCGACGTCGGCCGCAAAGCCGGTTGCACCGATCTCGGTCGCAGTCTTCTGCACGCGGTCCGCATCGAAGCCCGTGATGACGACGGTCGCGCCCTCGGCGATCAGCTGCTCGGCGACGCCGCGGCCGATTCCGGAGGATCCTCCGGTCACGACCGCGACGGCACCTCGGATCTTGGTCATGCGTCGAGCACGAGGCGCGGGCAGGTGCCCGCCGCGCGCGAGACGCAGATCATCATCGTGGTGTTGGCGTTCTGTTCGCTCTCGCTGAGAATCGAGTCGCGGTGGTCGACCTTCCCTTCAAGGATCGGGGTCTCGCACGTGCCGCACGTTCCTTCACGGCACGAGGAGATCGCCGAGAGTCCGGCCTCCTCCGCTACCTCGAGGATCGACTTATCCTTCGGAATCGTCAGCGTCGTGCCCGACATCTGGAACTCGACCTCGAACGATTCGTCCGGCTCGGTCAGCTCGATAACCTTCGGAGCGAAGCGCTCGGTGTGCAGCGCATCGGCCGGCCATTCGCCGAGCTGGCTCTCGACCGCGGCCAGCAGGGGCTCGGGGCCGCAAGCGTAAATCAGAGTATCCGCCTGTGGCGCGGCGAACAGATCCGCGAGCGGCGGGTGCCCGACCTCGTCCTGCGGGTAGAGGTGCACCCGGTCTCCATACGCCGCGAGTTCGTCGAGGAACGCCATCGATGCGCGAGAACGACCGCCGAAGTGCAGCTCCCATTCAGCTCCTGCGGCGTGCGCCTGCGCGATCATCGGCAGGATGGGCGTCAGCCCGATGCCGCCGGCGACGAAGATGTAGCGCTTCGATTCCGCGAGGGCGAAGTTATTGCGGGGCAAGCCGATGCGCACAGTGTCGCCCGCCTTCAGATTCGCGTGCATGGTAGCGGATCCTCCGCGGCTCGCGGGCTCGCGCAGCACCCCCAACCGCCACGACTGGAGGTCGTCAATGCGACCCGACAATGAATACTGGCGCTCGAAGGTGTTGCCGTTGTCGTCCTCGACGAGCACGTCGACGTGCGCGCCCGCGGTCCAGGCCGGCAGCGGGGCGCCATCGGGGTGTGCGAACGTGATGGTCGCAACGCCCTCGGCGACGTCCCTCTTCTCGGTGACGACGAGATTCATCTCGCGCTTGTGAAGTTTCTTGTGCTCTTCCACGTCCGACACATTCCACTCGACCGGCAGCGAGAGGCGCACGGGCAGCAGCGCCATACGCGCGAAGTCCAATGGCGCCTGCTCAGCCGGGCGCAGCGAGGGGAGTCGCTCGAACAGTACCTTCAGACCCGTCGCCCCCTGCACGCGCGCGAGCTCCTGGCCGAGGCAGGTGTGTCGGCCCCTTGTGAAGGCCAGGTGGTCGCCCACATTCTCGCGGTGGATGTCGAACTCGAACGGACGGTCGACGTACTCCGGATCCGTGTTCGCGCTCGCCAGCGCGACCCAGATCATGTCGCCCTTTGCGATCGTCACGCCCGACAGTTCCATATCGCGCATCGCCTGGCGAGACGCGAACGTAGCCGACGGGCGCTTGCGCACCGTCTCCTCGAAGACGTTGAGCCAGAGCGAGGGGTCGGCCAGGGCATCCTCGAGAGCCTGCGGCGTCTCGTTGAGGAAGAGCACGGCGTTCGCCATTGCCTGCGCCGTCGTGTCGGCGCCCGCCATCGCGAACTCGCACACGTGCAGCGCGATCTGCGCGGGCGAGAGCACGTAGTCTCCCGTGCGCGGATCCTTCTGCTGCGCCATCTCGCTGATGAAGTCGTCGCCGGGCGTCTCGCGGCGCTGGGAGACGATGTCCTGCAGCTGACCGAAGGCCGAGGCGAAGCGTTCCCAGACGCCGTCGTACAGGTCGGCCGGGATCGGCTCCTGCGCGGACGAGAGCACCCGGCCCATGTCGCTGCGCAGCTGGCGCATCATGGCGTCGTGCTCCCAGCCGAGGCCGAGGTGCGCGAGCAGCGTCTGCGTCGTCAGCTCGATGCAGTACATCTCCATGAGGTTGCCCTCGCCGGCCTGCTCCATCTTGTCGATGATGCGGTGAGCGCGCGACTCGATCTCGGGCTGGATCGCCTCCATGCGGGCCTTCGTGAACCCGCGCTGGGCGACGCCGCGGTGACGCGTGTGCTCCTTCGGGTCGGTGCCGACGATGAGCTGCGACATCAGACCATCGGGGATGATGTGCTGCCATTTCTCGGGCACCTCGATCGTCGCCGCATTCGCCGCGCTCGAGAAATCGGTCCAGTCGCCCAGCACGGTGAGCACGTCCTCGCGGCGCGTCACCATCCAGGCGTTCAGCCACGGGTAGAAGAACACGGGCGCCTCATCGCGGAACTTCGCGAAGTAGGCTGCCGGATCCTCGTAGTACTCGTCGCTCATCGCATCGAATGCGGGTACCAGCGGGCGCTCGTGGAACGCGGTGATCGTGGTCATCTTTGGCTCCTTGAGAACGTGGTCCGCGTCAGATGGCCGCGGACACAGCCAGGGTTGAGAGCTTTTGGAAGCGGGCGACGTTGTCGCTCTCCTCCATGACGCCCGCCGAGAGGAAGGCGAAGGTGAGGTCGCGGTCGGGGTCGACCCAGAACAGGGAGGATCCGGCGCCGTAGTTGCCGTGCGTGCGCGGCGACGTGAACGGGCCGAAGAAGTTCGGCGCGGTGCCGACGCCGGACAGTGAGAAGCCGAGCCCGAAGTTGCCCTTCGGCACCTCCCAGCCCCGCTCGACCGCCATCGTCGCGTACAGGTCGTTGGGCATGTCGCCCGTCTGCAGGGTGGTCGCCTGATCCATCACCGCTGTCGACACGAGGCGCTCGCCGCGGGCGGTGAGACCTCTACGGCGTACGAACTCCGCGAACGCGAAGACGTCTTCGGCCGTCGCCGTCGAGCCCACCCAGGGCAGCTCGGCGTCTTCCGTGATGGCGTCATTCAGGTCTTCGATGTCGCTCGGCTGCAGGAAGCCGCCCTCGGGGAGGTACGCCTTGAGCGGCACGGCGCGGTCGGCAAACGCGCGCGGCAGGCCGAACTGCGTCTGCGTCATGCCGACCGGCTCGAAGATCAGCTCGGAGGCCAGCTTGTTGAACGAGTCCGCGCCGTACGCGCGACGCACCATCTCGCCGAGCAGCGCGTGGTTGATCGCGGGCGCGTAGTTGAGGTTCGTACCGGGCTCGAACAGGACGTCGACCTCGCTGAGCGCGGCGATCACGTCCTTCAGCACGCCGAAGCTGTCAGGGCCGAGCCCCGGATTCGGGGTCGGCGGCATGCCGGAGCGATGCGTCATGAGGTGCAGAACGTTGATCCGGTCCTTGCGCAGCATGTGGAAGGGATCCGTGCCGAGGAACTCCGGAATCAGATCGACGACGCGCGTCGAGAGCGCCAGGCGGCCTTCGGTGATCGCGCGCAGCGCCATCATGTTCGTGAACGCCTTTGTCAGGGACAGGACGCGGAACACGTCATCGCTCTTCAGCGCGCGGTCTGCGGCTCGGTCTGCCCACCCCGTCGTGTGGTTGAGCACCTGCTCGCCTCCGCGGGCGAGGATGACGTGCGCGCCGTCGTAGGCGCCCTTGTCAATGTCGGATTCGATCTCGACCACGAGGCGCTCGAGCGCCGCTTCGTCGATGTCTGCGCGGGTCATCGTTGTCTCCTTCTGATCGATCAGTGCATGATGAGGCCGCCGGAGGGCGACCAGGTCTGACCGGTGTAATAGGCGCCGTCGTCGCTGCCCAGGAAGAGCACGGTCTTGGCAATCTCCGCGGGGGCGGCGGCGCGGCGGATGGGCTGCATGCCGATGAGGAAGTCGACGAACTCGGGCTCGCTCTGCCGGAACAGCGGGGTGTCGACGGCGCCGGGGGCGATCGCGTTGACGGTGATGCCGAACGGAGCAAGCTCTGCAGCGGCCTCGCGGGTCAGGCCGAGCACGGCGGCCTTCGACGCCGGGTAGTACGGCGGCATGACGACGCCGGACAGCGCGGCCGCCGACGAGAAGTTGACGATCGCGCCCTTCCCGTTCGCCTTGAGCAGGGGAGCGGCGGCGCGCGTCGTGTAGAACATGCCGTACAGGTTGATGCGCATGACGCGGTCGAAGTCTTCGTCGCTGGTGTGCTCGATGAAAACAGAGTTGTGGCGCTCGCCCCGCTTCATCGCCTCGAACACCTGCTCGTTCTCGGAGTTCAGGACGTCGAGCGCTTGACGGTTGGGAGCATTCACGCCGGCGGCGTTCACGAGCAGACGCAAGGCGCCGTGCTGTTCGGCGATCTGGTCGAACGCCGCGTTCACCGCGGCGCTGTCCGCGATGTCCAGAGCGATCGGAACGGTTCCCTCGAGCGTGGCGAACTCGCGGTCGAGAGCTTCTGCGGAGATGTCGGCGCCGTATACGATCGCGCCCTCTTCGACGAGGGCTTTCGCGGTGGCTAGTCCCATGCCGGATGCGGCGCCCGTGACGAACGCGACCGAATCGGTGAATCTCATTTCCTGTAACTCCTCGACTGACGACTCTGTGAGTGGGAGACGAAAGTGCGAGTGTCGACAGGCACCGTCGCCGATTCACCTATCATCCTGTGTGATAGGTGGGTTGTCAAGTGGCGTTCCAGCCGGTTAGATGTTGCTATGACCGGTTACTTGGAATGGAGCTTCAAGCTCAGTCTCGTCGTGTACGCCACGACCGCCCCGGGCGGCGGCATCGATGCCGACGGAATCACGTCGGAACGTGGGCAATTCCGGTTCCCGCTCGAGTCTGCGGACGCCGAAGTCGGCGCGTGGGAGTTCAGCGGTTCCGTCGCGCTCAAGGCGCACTACGGCATGCCGCTGGTCACGTTCGCGCAGCTGCGCCTGCGCCGAGAGGCCGACGGCTCCTATGTGCTCGAGATGTCGCCCGACGATGGGCCACGTGTCGACGCGTTCGTGCTCGGGGCGCCCGTCGAAGAGGCGGATGAACTGCGGTTCACGCGGGTGAGCCTGACGAAAGTCGGCTCCGACATGTTCCAGGGCTATTACGGCGCCGGGGAAGAGTTCGACCCGCTGCAGGTGCACCTGAGCTGACGCCTCAGCGCGTGCGGGACGTGTGGGCGCGCTGCACGGCGATGTACAGCGCGCCCGTCAGGATGGCCGCGGCGGCGCCCGCGAAGAACATCCCGGACCAGCCGGCCATGCCGAGAACCCAGCCCATCGCCATCGGGCCGACCGCATAGCCGAGGTCGACGAACAGGAAATACGTCGCGTATGCGCCGCCCGGCCGGTCTGCGCCCACCCGTTCTGCCGCGATGGCCATTCCCGTCGGGAGAAGCGTGCCGTAGCCGACGCCGATCAGTGCCGCCGCGGCAAGCACGGCCCAGAAGGACGGAACCAGGGCGAGCAGAACCATGCCGCCGGCGTACAGCGCGAGCCCCGGGAACATGATCACGTCCGAGCCGAACCGGTCATACAGCCGCCCCCCGATGGTGCGCACCACGAGGACGCAACCGGCGTAGACGAGGAAGAACCCGCCGGCGGCGGCCGGAGCATCGATCTCCTGCGAGTACTGAGCGAGGAACGCGGTCAGCGATGCGTATGCGAGCGACTGCAGGAAGGCGACGGTGCCGATCGGTACCGCCGGTGCGGCGAGCAGACCGAGCTTCTGGTCGGTGGTGCGCGGCGCACCGCGATCGGAGGGGATCGGCCGGATGAACCAACCGGCCACGAGCGCGGCGAGCGAGATGCCGGCGGCTCCGATGAACAGCGGGATGAACGCGCCATCGCGGGTCAGGATCACCGCGAGCAGCGGACCCACCGCCGCGCCGACGGTCGCCGCCATGGTGAAGTAGCCGTTGCCCTCGCCTCGTCGCGACGCGGGGATGCGGCTCTGACCCATCGCGCCGATCGACGAGTGCGCGAGGCCGAACGCAATGCCGTGAACGAACCGCACGATCAGGAGCAGCCAGAGCGTGTCGGCGACGAGGTACAGGCTGCACGCGAGCGTCGCGGCAATCGCGCCGCCCGAGTACAGGCGCCGCGCACCGAAACGATCCACGATGGCGGCCGAGGCGAGGCGCGATACGAGCGCGCCGAAGACATAGCTCGACGAGGCGAGGCCCGCGAGCACGTCGTCAGCCGCGAACCGATCGACGGCGTAGATCGCCATCGTCGTCATCAACAGGTAGAAGACGACGCTCAACAGGAAGCTGACAGCGGTCGCGGTGGCGAAGCCCCCTGTCCAGAGGGTCGCCTTCGCGCGACCGCTGCGCCCAGCCGTGATCAGGCTTTCGGCGTGAGGCGCACCGGCACGTACTCGTGGCCGAACGCCTGATAGTTCTTCGCCTGGCGCGGCTCACCCACGAGCTCGATCGTCTCGACGCGCTTGACCAGTTCCCTCAGTAGCGTGCGCGCCTCGAGGCGCGCGACGAGGTTTCCGGCGCAGGTGTGGATGCCGAACCCGAACGACAGGTGACCGCCCTTGAGGTCGCGGTCGACCTGAAAGAGATCCGGGTCGGTGTACTTGCGCGGGTCGCGGCCCGTGCCGAGCCACATGGCGAGGATCTTCGACCCGGCCGGGATCGTCACGCCCGCGATGTCGACGTCGTTCTTCGCCCAGCGACCGCCGAACCGCGAGGCGGGGTAGTAGCGGATGGCCTCCTCCCACGCGATCTCGACCAGGTCGGGGTTCGCCTTCAGCTTCTCCCACTCGGCAGGGTGATCGGCGAGGGCGCGGATCATCGACGCGATCGACGCGGTCGTCGTGTCGAAGCCGGCGCCGAAGATCGACTTCAGGATCTGACGCGCGTCCTCCTCGGGGAGTTTCCCCTGGTCCGCGAGCTCGTAGAGCTGCGCGCCGACGGAACCCGGCTTCTGCACCTCGCGGAACGTGTTGCGCTCGACCCAGTCCTGAGCCTTCGCGGCGCCCGCCAGCTTCTCCTTCTGGAAGTCGGTTTCGGGGCCGAAGACGTTGAAGACGCCGTCGCCGAACTTCAGCAGCAGGTCGCGGCCCTCCTCTGGCAGCCCCAGCATGTCGGGGAACACCTTCAGAACGTAACGCACCGCGAGGTCATGGAACGCATCGACGTCGGCGGGGCCGTCCGCGAGGATCTCACCCACCATGCGCTCGGCCTCGGCGGCGAAGTATTCCTCGAACCGCACGAGGTTGTCGCCGGACAGCACCGCCATCGCCGCCCCCTTGTTCTGCGTGTGCGAGGGCGGATCCTCGAGCACGAGCACGGTGGGGCGGTACGGGTTCGGCTCGTAGAACGGGCGGTCCGACGACGAGATGTTGCGCCAGTCGCGCAGCGCCTTCTGCACTTCCGCCCACTGGGTGAGGGCGTAGTACCCGTACTTCTCGATGAAGACGACGGGCCCGAGCTCTCGGACTCGCCCGTCGAACCCGATCGGGTCAGCGAGCGCCTCCATCGAGAAGGGATCGCCTCCGAAGATCGGAACGCCGGGTGCGGGGGCGGTCGTCGTGGTCATGAGTCCTTCTTTCCAGCGAGGGGGTCAGATTTCGACGACGTTCGCGCCGGCGTGCTGCGCGCCGCCGTCGATGGAGATCGTCGCTCCGGTGACATAGCTCGATGCGGGGGAGGCGAGGTAGAGCGCGAGCCCTTCGAGCTCGGGCATCTCCGCGCCGCGGCCGATCGCGGATCCGCGTTCGAAGTCCGCCGTCATCGCGGCGGCCGTCGGGTTGTTCGCACGGATGCCCGTGTGGAACAGTCCGGGCGCGATCGCGTTGACGAGGATCCCGCGGGGCGCGAGTTCGAGCGCCGCGTTGCGCACGATGCCGAGCACGCCCGACTTCGTCGCCGCGTACGCGTACCCGACCATCGGATCCGCGCGCACGCCCGCGAGCGATGACGTGACGATGACGCGGCCGTAGCCGTCGTCGATGTGGCGGGACGCACTGGCGACCGTGTTCAGGGCGCCGGTGAGGTTGATATCGACGACGCGCTGCCACGCAGCCGGGTCGATCGTGGCGATGCGCCCCGACTTCAGTTTGGGCCCGATGCCCGCGCTGATGCCCGCGTTGGCGAACACGATGTGGAGCCCGCCGTCGGCGGCGGCCGCGGCGAACGCCGCGTCGAGCTCATCGGCGTCGGTGATATCGGCGGCAGCGGTCTTCACGGCCACGCCCTCATCGGCCAGCGACTGCTGCACCGCGGCGAGCTTGTCGGGGTCGATGTCGAGCAGAGTCACGCTCGCGCCGGCGCGAGCGAGCGCACCACCGATCGTGCGGCCGAGCCCGCCCGCGCCGCCGGTGACGATTGCACCCTTGCCGCGCAGGTCGAAGAGACCACCGAGGTAGGCCAGGCGAGCGTCTTCGCTCATGCTCGCGCCTCCGGTGTGAGGCGCACGGGCACGTACTCGTGTCCGAACGCCTGGTAGTTCATCGCCTGGCGAGGCTCACCGGTGAGCTCGATCGTGGAGACCTGCTTCACGAGCTCTTTCAGAAGCGTGCGGGCTTCGAGCCGCGCGACGAGGTTGCCGGCGCACGTGTGGATCCCGAACCCGAACGACAGGTGGCCGGCCGAGAGGTCGCGGTCGACGAGGTACTCGTCGGGAGCGTCGTACTTGCGTGCGTCACGGCCGGAGCCGAGCCACATCATCAGCATCTTCGCGCCCTCGGGGAGCGTGTGACCGCCGATCTCGACCTCAGTCTTGGCGAAGCGACCGCCGAAGCGCGACGCGGGGTAGTAGCGGATCGACTCCTCCCACGCGTTGTCGATGAGGTCGGGGTTCGCCTTCAGCTTCGCCCACTCGTCGGGGTGGTCGGCCAGGGCGCGGATCATCGACGCGATCGACGCGGTCGTCGTGTCGAAGCCGGCGGCGAAGATCGACTTCAGCACCTGCCGCGCATCCTCCTCGGGGAGCTTGCCCTCGTCGGCGAGCTGGTAGAGCTGCCACCCGACGGTGCCCTCCTTCTGAACATCGCGGTAGCTGTTGCGCTCGACCCACTCCTGTGCGGGGGCGGCGCCCGCGAGCTTCTCCTTCTGGAAGTCGGTCGCGGGGCCGAAGACGTTGAACACGCCGTCGCCGAACTTCAGCAGCAGGTCGCGGCCGTCCTCGGGAAGGCCCAGCATGTCCGGGAACACCTTGAGCACGTACCGCACCGAGAGGTCCTGGAACGCGTCGATGTCCGCGGGGCCGTCGGTGAGGATCTCGCCGACGATACGCTCGGCCTCCTGGGTGAAGTACTCCTCGAACTTCACGAGGTTCTCGCCCGACAGCACGGCCATCGCGGCCGACTTGTTCTGTGTGTGCGAGGGCGGATCCTCGAGGACCAGCACCTTCGGACGGTACGGGTTCGGCTCGTAGAACGGCCGATCGTCAGACGAGATCTTGCGCCAGTTGCGCAGCGACTTCTGGATCTCGTCCCACTGCGTCACCGCGTAGTAGTCGTATTTCGAGATGTAGACGACGGGGCCGAGCTCGCGCACGGCGCCGTCGAAGCCGATCGGGTCGGCGAGGGCCTCGAGCGAGAACGGGTCGCCGTCGAAGACAGGGATGTCGGCGGGAACAACGGGAGTGGTCATGTTGTGTTCCTCCTGTGAGAGAAGCGTCAGACGTAACGGATGGTGGTGTGCCGGATCAGGTGCCGGCGACGCGGGGAGCGGGGGCCTCGCCCGTCTCCATCCACTGCAGTCGCTTGCGGATGCCCTGCAGTGCGTGGTCGGGGTGGGTGAGGATGAAGAAATCGTCGTTCTGAATGGCGTCGTGAACCATCGATGCGACGTCGCTGGGATCCATGCCGGATTCGGCGGTGATCTTCGCGAGCGTCTCCATCTGAGCGACGCGCTCCGGCTCGGCCGAGACGTGAACGTCCTGCGGCTTGTTGCGCTCGGCCTCGATCATGCGCGTCTTCACCGGGCCCGGCGCGAGCAGATGCACGTGCACGGTGGCATTGCGCGCGCTCAGCTCGATCTCGAGCGACTCCGAGAGCGCGAGAACGGCGAACTTCGATGTCGCATACGGCGTCATCGTGGCGGTGCCGGTGTTGAACGCGGCGACCGAGGCCGTGTTGACGATGTGCGCCTCGGGCTGCTGCTCGAGCAGCGGCAGGAACACACGGCATCCATTGAGCACGCCGAAGAAGTTGACGTCCATGACCCAGCGCCACGATCGTGCTTCGATGGCGCCGAACGTGCCGCCCGTCTCGACGCCCGCGTTGTTGCAGACGATGTGCACGGCACCGAAGCGCTCGATCGTTGCGTCGGCGAGCGCCTGGACGCTCACTTCGGACGAGACGTCGGTTCGCACTCCGATGACCTCGCCGCGGGTACTCAGCTGCTCGACGGCGCGGTCGAGCGCGCTCTGCTCGATGTCAGCGATGACGACCTTCGCGCCGTCCGTGAGGAAGCGCTCGGCCATGGCATAGCCCATACCGCTCGCGCCGCCGGTGACGACGGCTACCTTGCCCGTGAAATCCATGTCTGCTCCGCTTGTCGATCGTGGTGGGGAGGGATCAGCGCAGTCCGAGCAAGCGGATCGCGTTCTCCTTGAGGATCATCGGCCGCACCTCGTCCTTGAACGCGGCTGCTTCGAAGTCCTGGAGCCAGCGGTCGGGCGTGAGCAGCGGGAAGTCGCTGCCGAACAGCACCTTGTCCTTGATGAGGCTATTCGAATGCTGGATGAGCTTCGGGTCGAAGTACTTAGGGCTCCAGCCCGACAGGTCGATGAACACGTTCTGCTTGTGGCGGGCGACGGCGAGCGCTTCGTCCTGCCAGGGGAACGAGGGATGTGCGATCACGATCGTCATGTCGGGATAATCGACCGCCAGGTCGTCGTAGTACATCGGGTTCGAGTACTTCAGACGCACGCCGCCGCCTCCGGGGAAGTTCCGGCCGATACCGGTCTGCCCCGAGTGGAACAGCGCGATGCTCTTGTGCTCGGCGATGACCTCGTACATGTCGCGCGCTAGCGGGTCGGTGGGATCGAAGCCCTGCACGCTGGGGTGGAACTTGAAACCCTTCACCCCGTGGTTCTCGATGAGGTCGATCGCCTCGGCGACGGCGGCCTTGCCGCGGAACGGATCGATGCTCGCGAACGGGATCAGCACATCGTTGTGCTCGGCCGCGGCCTCGGCGACCTCGTAGTTCGACACGGGCTTGTCACCCATGTGCCGCTCGGAGTCGACACTGAAGACGACCGCCATGATCTTGCGCTCGCGGTAGTACTCGGCGGTGCCGTCGATGTCGATCTTGACGAGATCGGACTTCCAGCGCTTCGCCTGGTCTGCTTTGATCTCGTCAGCGGCGGCATCGACGTGCGCGTGCTTGCTGTTGAGGGCGTGCGCGTGCATATCGATGGCGACGATGTCGTCGAGCGTGAGGCGCTCAGTCACGGGAGAACTCCATTCGGATTGTGAGGAACCACGCGGGAGCGGCTTCCTCATCGAAGTCTGGATCGCCAACAGTGGTGATGTGTCGACACTTTATCGCGGGAGCGATGAGATGTCCATTCAATATGTACGTGATTGTTGTGGGTGGCGACAGTTTGGCGCTCAGGTGTCGAGGCGGAGGTCGCCGAGGCGGAGGTCGCCGAGGGCGGAGGACGGATCGAGCGCGGTCGCGATGAGGTCCGTGACCGCTCGCGACCCGAGCAGCGGCTCCACGAGGCCGCGGACTTTGCGGGTGAGGGTGGCCTCGCGCGCCGCGAGGTCGCGCTCTGGCAGGCCGCGGTCGCGATCGGTCTCGAGAACCGTTCCCGAATCGAGTTCGACGCGCATGCGGGAGCGCGGCTCGTTGCCCGCGAGCTGATCGTCGTAGGTCAGGGTCACGCGTTCGCGAAGAGCGCGATATCCGGCGCCCGCGAGGGCCTCGGGCGAGAACGTCTGTTCCGAAGCGAGGTCGTGGCCGAGCAGGCCGAGTGCGGTCGTCGCGTGCACGCTGAACTTCGCCTCGTTGGCGTTCTGCGGATCCTCGATCGCACACACATCGCGCAGTTTGGGGCTCACGGTCACCTCGATCGCGGTGATCGGGGCGCCGCCCGCGCGCTCGCGCATCTCGAGAGCACCATCGACGACCGACTGCGTCATGTAGCACGACGCATACACCTTGTAGAGCACGCCGTCCAGCGCCCACGTGTTTCCGGCCGGCTCCGCGGGCGCGGTCTTGCCGGCGCCGTACACGGTGAAGAACCCGCGTTCGGCGGTGAGGCCCTGTCCGTGAGAGACGGCGCCTGCCCGGGAGAGGCGCGCCGCGAGAGCGCCCGCCTCCGCCGACTTGCCTGCGTGCAGCGGCTTGCCGGGCGTGCCGAACAGCGAGCGCAGGCCCGCCGATTGCGTGGCTGCGAAGTCGAGGGCGGAGATCCACTGGTCTTCGTCGAGATCCAATAGCTTGGCACACGCCGCCGCGGCCGCGAAGACGCCCATAGTGCCCGTGCCGTGCCAACCGACGTCGTAGTGCTCCGGCATCACGCGGCGCGCAACCCAGGCGCCGATCTCGACCCCGGCGACGTAGGCCTCCAGCACCTCGGCGACCGTCGATCCTCGGTCGTCGCCGAGAATGAACAATGCGGGGAAGACCGCAGCGCTCGGATGTCCCTGTATCTCCGGGAGCATGTCGTCGAAATCCAGGGCGTGCCCGTGCACGCCGTTCAGAAGGATCGCATCGCGCCAGCCCGCGACGGGGCGCGAACCGATCACGACGTGGGATCCGGGGTCGGGCGCGAGGGCCTCGAGCGCGAGGCGCGAGGCATCCTCCGTCGCGCCCGCGACCGCGCACCCCAGCCAGTCGAGCAGGCTGTGGTGCGCGGTCGTCCGGGTGCGGTTCGGCAACTCGCCGAACCGCATGTCGCGACAGCGGGCTGCCTCGGTGCGCAGGGCGGTGAGCACACCGTTCATGGTCATCAGCTCACAGCTTGATGCTGACCGTTTTGGTCTGCAAGTACTCGTGAACGGCGGCCATGCCCTTCTCCCGACCCATGCCCGACGCCTTATATCCGCCGAACGGAGCCTGGACACCACCGGCAAAGTAGTCGTTGACCGACACCTGGCCGGCCTCGATCTGAGCCGCGACCCGGTGCGCGCGGCTGAGGTTCTGCGTCCACATGCCGGCGGTGAGGCCGTAATCGGTGTCGTTGGCGATCTGCACGGCCTCTTCTTCGGTGTCGAACGAGATCACCGAGAGAACCGGGCCGAAGATCTCCTCGCGCGCGATGCGCATGGAGTTGTTCACGCCCGTGAAGATGGTCGGCTGGATGAACTGACCGCCGTCGAGGCCGTCGCCCGAACCCGCCGCGCCGCCGACGGCGACCTCGGCACCTTCGGATCGGCCGATCTCGAGGTACTCCTGCACCTTCGCGAACTGCGCCGCGGTGGTGATCGGCCCCATCTGGGCACCGGTCCATCCCGCACCCAGCTTGACGCGACTGTTCATTTCGACCAGCTGCGCGACGACCTCATCGTGGACCGAGCGGTGCACAAGCAGGCGGGAGCCCGCAGCGCACACCTGGCCGGCGTTGATGTTGATCGCCATGAGCGAGCCCGGAACGGCGGCCGAAAGGTCGGCGTCCTCGAAGATGATGTTCGGGCCCTTGCCACCGAGCTCGAGGGTGACGGGGCTGAGGTGCTCCGCCGCCGAACGCATGATCTCCTGGCCCGTCGGAACGGATCCGGTGAACGTGATGCGGGAGACGCCGGGGTGGGCGACGAGCGCGGCGCCCGCCTCCTTGCCGAGCCCCGTGACGACATTGAACACGCCGGCGGGGAGGCCGGCCTCGACAGCGATCTTCGCGAGCTCGACCGTGGTGATCGAGGTGTCCTCGGCGGGCTTCACGACCGCCACGTTGCCGGCGGCCAGCGCCGGAGCGACGCCGCGCGCCGCCTGCTGGAACGCGGCGTTCCACGGCACGATGTGTGCGGTGACGCCATACGGCTCGGGGCGCGTGTAGGAGACGTGGGTGGCGCCGATCGGAATCGTCTCGCCGCCGAGCTTGTCGGCGACGCCCGCGTAGTACTCGAAGTAGCGCGCCGCCGTGATGACGTCGAACTTCGCGTCCATGTAGGACTTGCCGTTGTCTCGCGACTCGAGCTCGACCATGCGGTCCATGTTCTCGAGGATCTTCTTCGAGACGGCGAGCAGGATGCGGCCCTTCTCGAACCCGGGCAGATCGCGCCAGGCGGGGAAGGCGGCCTGAGCGTTCTCCACCGCGGCGTCGACCTCGGCCTGAGCGCCGCGCTGGATGGCGGTCAGGGGGAGGCCCGTGGCCGGGTCGTACGTCTCAAAGGTGGAGGCGGAGGAGGCGGAGACCTCCTGACCACCGATGTACGACCCGTAGAACTCGGCGACAGCGGGAGCGGAGGTCAGCACAGGGCACCGCCGTCGACGGGGAGGTTGTGGCCCGTGATCATCCCGGCCTCGCGAGAGCAGAGGAACAGGGCGGCGCTCGCGATGTCCTCCGGCTGGGCGAGACGGCCCATGGGAACGCCCGCGATGATCTTCGGCTTCATCTCGGCTTCCTTCTCGCCCGGGGTGAAGACCTGCTGCATCGGCGTCTCGGTCGCGACCGGGTCGATGCCGTTCACGCGCACGTCGGGCGCGAACTCGACGGCGAGGGCGCGGACAAGGTGCACCGCGGCGCCCTTAGTGGCCGAGTATGCCGAGTTGCCGGGACGGGCCTTGAGGCCGGACAGCGATGCCGTGATGAGGAACGAGCCCTTCGCCTTCTTCAGCTCGGGCATCGCGGCGCGTGCGCCGTTCCACGGGCCGTACACGTTGACGGCCGTCATGAGATCGAACCGGTCCTGCGTGGCGTCGAAGATCGGCTTGACCTCGTCGGCGACGCCGGCGTTGGCCCAGAAGATCGACAGCTTGCCGAACGATGCGACGGCTGCGTCCACCGCCTCCTGGTTCCCCTCGAGCGTCGAGATGTCGGCGGCGATGGCGATGGCCTTGCCGCCCTCAGCCTCGACGAGGGACACCGTCTCCTTGGCGCCGGCCTCATTCAGATCGACGACGACGATGGCTGCGCCTTCCTTCGCGAAGCGGAGCGCGCCGGCGCGACCCATTCCCGAACCGCCACCCGTGATGATCGCTACTTCGTCTTGCAACCGCATCGTTGCCCCATTTCCTTATTGTGTCGACTTGAGGAGTGGTTTTTCTCCTGGTTTAGGCTATGCCCGCGATCCGATTGCGTCAAGTGTCGACATTTGCGCGCGATTTCGCTTAGCATGACGGAGAAGACAACCGACCCCGGGAACACGGGCGTCGCCGCACAACCGATATGGAGACCACGATGGCAGGCAGCCACGTCGGACCGCTCGCGGGAATCCGCGTTCTCGACTTCACACAGTTCCTTGCAGGGCCGCACGGCACGCAGATCCTCGGCGACCTCGGTGCCGAGATCATCAAGATCGAGGCGCCCGTGGGGGATTCGAGCCGTACGGTCCCGCCGCACTACCTCGCCGGTGACAGCCTCTACTTCCACACGATCAATCGGAACAAGCGCAGCGTCGCCGTGAACATGAAGGCCGACGGAGCAGTCGACGTTCTGCGCGAGCTCATCGACAAGAGCGACGTCGTGATCGAGAACTTCCGGCCAGGTGTCCTCGCCCGGCTGGGGCTCGATCGCGACGCGGAGCGCGAGCGCCGCCCGGATCTGGTGTGGTGCTCCATCTCCGGATTCGGGCAGGATGGGCCGGGAGCCGAGCTGCCCGCGTACGACATGATCGTGCAGGCGCTGTCCGGCACGATGAGCCTCACGGGCGAGCCGGGCGGATCGCCCGTGCGCACCGGGATCCCCATCGGCGACATCGCGGCCGGCCTGCATGCCGTCATCGGCATCGAGGCGGCCCTGCTGCGCCGCAAGGCGACCGGGCTCGGAGACTTCCTAGACATCTCGATGCTCGATTGCCTGATCGCGATGCTCAGCTACCAGGGCACGTACTACCTGCAGTCCGGAGCGATTCCGGGACCGCAGGGCGCGCGCCACGATTCGATCCCGACGTACCGCCTCTTCGCGGCGAAGAACGGTACGAGCCTCGTCACCACAGCGAACACCGAGCGCATGTGGCAGTCGATGGCGAAGGTGCTCGGCCTGGAGCAGCTCATCGACGACGAGCGCTTCCTCCTGAACCCCGACCGTCTCCGCAATAAGGAGGCGCTCTGGGAGTACCTCGAGCCGGCGTTCCTGAAGAAGGAGGCCCCGGAGTGGGTCGAGCTGTTCAACCAGAACGGCATTCCCGTCGGAACGGTCAACAACCTCGAGCAGGCGCTCACGCATCCGCAGGTGCTGCACCGCAAGATGGTTGTCGAGCTCGAGGGAGACGGCGAGGGGGAGAGGGTGCGCACCCTCGGCAATCCGGTCAAGCTCGCCGACTCGGGCCGCACCGAACACACCTTCCCGCAACCGGTCGGCGCGGCCGGGCCGACCGTGCTCGCCGAGGTGCTCGGGTACGACGACGATCGCATCCAGGCCCTCATCGGAAGCGGCGTGATCGCGACCGAGAAGAAGGTTCCGGTCCGCACCTGACGCACGCGAAAGGGCGCCGCGAGCCAATGGCCGCGGCGCCCTTTCGCGTCGCTACCGGGCGTAGGTGCCGGAGAGGACGCGGTACGCGTCGTTCACGATCGCGCTCGACAGCGCCGTCGCCAGCTCGGCGTCGCGCTGTCGGTACGCCTCGTAGCAGCGCTCGTGGTCGGCCAGCGACTGCTCCATGCGGCGCGGGTACGTCATCGACCGGTGGCGCAGCTGCAGCACGCGCAGGCCGAGGGAATCGAGCAGATCGCCGAGCACGGCATCGCCCGTGACGTCCACCACGAGATCGTTGTAGTCGACGTTCGCCCAGAAATACGCGTTCGCATCGCCCGCGGCGACAGCGGCACGCATGACCGTGAGCTTGTCTCCGAGGTCCGCCAGCTGATCCTCGCTCGCGCGCTCGCACACTCGGCGCGCAGCAAGACCCGTGAGCAGGGCGCGCGCGGCGTAGATCTCCTCGACCGGGGCCTCAGAGAGCTGAGCGACCCGTGGGCGTCGCCGGGCGGGGATCTCGACGAGGCCCTGTTTCTCGAGCAGGACGAGGGCCTCGCGCACGGGTGTGCGGCTGGTCTCGAAACGTGTGGACAGTTCGACCGAATTGACGTCGCCGCCGGGCTCCAGCTCGCCCTCGATGATCCGCATGCCCACGTCGAGCGCGATGCGCGCGACGAGCGACTCCTTGCGGTCCTCGAGGCGAAGCATCCGGGTGATCATCGCGGCGGCGTTGTCGCGCTGAAGGCCTTCGAGCAGCATGGCGTTCCCCTAAGTCGTTCGTCGAGTCACCCGCCGAAGGTCGACACTTCGGCGCGTGAAAGTACTTCCAGAACCATAGCCTCCCACGAGTCACCCCGATTATTCGTATTCAGGATTTTCTGAAGAATTGCTGTACTGTCGACACCTTTCGGGTTAGAGTCACCTACGGGCCGCGCTCGGGCGTGTGTTCCTCGGATCTGCGGATCCGTCCTCAATGTCGAGATTCCATAGGAGATCACTGTGACGAACACAGAATCCACCCCGCGCGGGCGCGGTCCGATCGCAACGGGCGGCCCTGGCGGTCAGCCCGGCGGAGGGTCGTCAACTGTCGACTCGCTGTCGGTTTCGTCTGTTCTGGCGAGCGTGCCGAAGTTCGGGCCGAAAGACGTGCGCTTTGCGAACTGGATCTGTTTTTTCGCGTGGGTCGCAGCGGTCTACGACTTCATCCTCTTCGCCAACCTGCTGCCGGTCATCGGTGCCGACTTCGGGCTCTCCGAAGCGTCGACGACCGGTCTGAACACCTGGGTGACGCTCGGCACCGCGATCGTCGCATACTTCCTCGGTCGCATCGTCGACCGGTTGGGCCGCAAGAGCGGGCTCATCATCGCCGTGGCGGGTGCCGCGGTCGCTTCCCTGCTCACGGCGACGACGCACTGGATCTACGGGCTGTTCGCCGGTGTCGGCCTCGTCGTGCTCGTGCTCATCCGCACGGTCGCCGGCCTCGGGTTCGCGGAGATGGCGGTGAACGCGACCTACCTGAACGAGGTCTACGCCGTGGCGTCGCTCGATGAGAAAGCGGTCCGCCGCCGCGGACTGACCTACTCGCTCGTCCAGGCCGGATGGCCGGTGGGCGCGATGATCGCGGCTCTTTCGATCAACATCCTGATGCCCGTGGGGCACTGGTACCTCACATTCGCCGTCGCCGCGATCCCCGCGATCTTCATCGTCTGGGCCGCGTCGAAGATGAAAGAGAGCCCGATCTGGGCGGCGCACCAGGGCATCAAGAAGCTCATGAAGGCGGGCAGGTCGAGCGAGGCGCAGGAAGTCGCCGCCGAGCTCGGCCTCGACGTCGCCTCTGCGGTCGATGCCTCGCCGCTGGACATCTTTCGTGGGGGTTACGGCCGCCCGTTCGTGTTCATCTTCGGCGGATATATGTTCCAGGGCATCGGCGTCATGGTGTTCCAGATGCTCGCGACATCGCTCATGACCAGCCCGACCGGCATGAACATCGACTTCACGAACGCGATCCTGATCCTCATCATCTCGAACGTCGCCGCGTTCATCGGGTACCTCGGGTTCGGGTGGCTGGGCGACCGCATCGGACGCCGGCGCACGATCGCCATCGGCTGGGTGCTCGCCGGGGCCGCCTACGGCGTCATGCTGATGCTGCCGGCCGGCGCGTTCGGCCCGATCGTTGCGATGTACGCCATCGGCATGTGCTTCATGCTCGGCCCGTTCGCACCGCTGATGTTCTTCGCCGGTGAGAGCTTCCCCAGCAGGATCCGCGCCACGGCGACGTCGATCATCACCGCCAGCGGCATGATCGGAAACCTCATCTCGGGCGCGATCGTCACGATCCTGCTCACCGCAGGATTCACATGGATCACCACCGCGTGGTACCTCGGAGTGATCCCGCTCGTCATCGCGGGTCTGCTCATCCTCGGTGCACCGCACGTCGACCCGAAGGTCGCGAACAAGCACTGACCCGTCAGCGCGCGAAGAGCGGATGACCTGCTCTTCGCGCGCTGGATACCCCTGCACACAAGAAGCGAGTGAAGGAACCACCTCATGAACCGCAAGCTCACGACCCTGGTCGCCGCCAGCGCGGCCGGCATTCTGTTCGCGATCACCGGCTGCAGCTCGGACTCCGGCGGCGCGGCCGCGGGCGAAGAATTCGTGGCGGGGGATCCGACTGCCGCGGAGCAGTCGGACCTCACGTTCGCGATGTACCGCCAGGCCACGGCCGCCCCCGTGTTCGGGGCGAAGGAGGCAGGCGCCGAGGACACCTTCGGCGTCGCTGTCGAGCCGTCGTGGGTCGAGAGCAGCTCCGCCGGGATGAACCTCCTCCTGGGCGGCGACGCTCAGCTGGCCTATTCCTCGTACTGGGGCGTCGTCGATGCCATGGTGCAGGGAATGGACGTCGCGATCGTCGAGACCATGTTCACCTTCACGCCCGGCATCATGACCCTCGAGTCGCTGCCGGACTCGGGAGTCGAGGATCTCGAAGACCTGCTCGGCAAGAAGGTGGCGGTGCCGGCGCTGAACTCGGCGCAGCACAACCGACTCGAGTACGCCTTCCTCGACGCGGGCCTCGACTCGTCGACCGTGGAGTACGTGCCGATGCCGTTCGGCGAGGTGACGGCGGGACTGGCCAACGGCACCATCGACGCCGGTGCGGTCGCCGGGCCGGTGCTCACCGTGCTGAAGGACGAATACGACTCCACCACGGTGCTCGACTTCGCCGGCGGGCTCTTCGAGGGCCACGGCGAGGGCGGGATCATCACGACGGGCGAGTTCGCTCGCGAGAACCCCAACACGATCGCCGCCTTTCAGTGCGAATGGGCGGAGGGCGTGAGCGCCGTCGAGGACGACGAGCTCTTCGCGAGCATCCTCGAGACCGAGCTGGGCTTCGACGAGGAGCTCATCCCCTCCGAGATCGAGAAGAAGCCCACCTACGGCCTCGACGCCGACCCGGAGTCGCTCGCAAAGTTCCCGGAGATCATGCAGGAGATCGGCACGCTCGATGAGGACGTCGACCTCGGCTCGATCATCATCCCGCTCCCCAAGAGCTGCTGACAACCGCCGGCGTGAGCCGGCGTGAGCCGAAGGAGGCCGGAACGTGCAGACCGTGACCACAGCGACGCAGGCCATGGCGGCCGTCGCTGCAAAACCCAAGCGCTCGCCGAAGGTGCGACGCGGCGTCATCGGCGTCGTTGTGCTGGCCGCGATCCTCGAGGCCGTGCCCCGCCTCGGCATCGTGGATCAGGCGTTCCTCCCACCGCTCAGCGCGGTGCTCGCGAAGCTCGGTGTCGAGCTCATCAACCCCGAGTTCCTTCTCGCGACGTTCGACACGCTCCTCACGTGGTTCCTCGGGATGGCGATCGCCACGGTGATCGCCATCCCGCTCGGCACCCTGCTCGGCCTCTCCGACTTCACCTATCGCGTGAGTCGGGCGGCGATCGATCTCATCCGGCCGATCCCGCCGATCGCCCTGATCCCGCTGCTGATCCTTGTGCTCGGCCAGACGCTCGAGATGAAGCTCGCGCTGGTCGTGTTCGCCGTCGTCTGGCCGATCCTGTTCAACACGATCTCCGGCGTGCGAGACGTTGATCCGCAGCTCGTCCAGATGGCGCAGAGCTTTCAGCACACGCGCATGCAGGCGATCCGCCGCATCGTGCTGCCCTCCGCCGCACCGTTCATGGCGACCGGCGTGCGAATCGCGTCGTCGATCGCGCTGATCGTCGTCGTCACGGTGGAGATGATCGCCGGGGGCGATTCGGGCCTCGGCGCCTACATCGCGGAGGCCCGCGCGATCGGCACCGACGTGCCGAAGATCTTCTCCGGCACGCTCATGACCGGTGTGCTCGGGCTCATCATCAACTCGATCATCGGAGCGATCGAGTCACGCGTATTCAGCTGGAACGAACGGAAGGCGAGCTGATGTCCGTCGTCGACACCGCTACCCAGGCCGCGCGCACGATCGCCGAGAAGCCCCGACGGGCGCGCAGGCCGGGCCTCGTGCGCAGCGCGACGGCGGTAGCCGTGCTGGTCGGGATCGTCATTCTCTGGCAGATCGGAACGATGGCCGCGGGTCAACGCTTCTTCCCGACACCGCTGGAGATCATCGAGAATACGCCCGGTGTGCTGTTCCAGACGGGCGCCGGCAACGATGCGGCGCCGTTCTTCGCTGACGTGTTGCCGAGCCTCGCGCGCATGGCCGCGGGCTTCCTCGGCGGCACCGTCGCCGGAGTGCTCCTCGGCGCATTCCTCGGCTGGTTCGGGCCAGCGCGCGACTACGCCGCGCCCATCACCGAGTTTCTGCGCTCGGTTCCCGCCACCGCCGTGCTCCCGATCTTCATCATGCTGCTCGGCATCGGCTCGAACATGCAGATCCTCTTCATCTCGTGGGGCGTGATGTGGTTCGTGCTCATCAACACCACCGCAGCCGTCGCCGAGATCCATCCCACCGTGCTCGACATGACGAAGACGTTCCGCATTCCGAAGGCCAAGGTACTCCTGCGCATCGTGCTTCCTGCGGCCTCGCCGAAGATCTTCGCGGGAATGCGCATCGGACTCACGGCCGCCATGATCCTGTTCGTCACGAGCGAGTTCATGGGGGCGACGAACGGGATCGGGTACCAGCTCATCGTGACGCAGAGCCGGTTTCAGGTGCTCGACATGTGGTCATGGATGCTCGTCATCGCGGTCGCCGGGTTCCTCGCCAACACCATCCTCGAGGCCATCGAGGCGCGTGTGCTGCGCTGGCACACCGCCTCGCGCCGCAAATGAACTGATCGGAGCAGACCATGGAAACGACGCCCCTCCTGCGCGTCGACGGAGTCACGCACAGCTACGGCAGCAACCTCGTCATCGGCGACATCACGTTCGACGTGAGCGCGGGCGAGTTCGTCTCGATCGTCGGTCCGTCCGGCGCCGGAAAGACGACGCTGCTGCGGATCCTCTCGGGGCTGATGAAGCCGACGGGCGGCGTGCTCGAGTTCGAGGGGCAGGCCGTTGACGGTGTGCCGCGCGACCTGGCGATGGTCTTCCAGGACTACAGTCGGTCGCTGCCGCCGTGGCTCTCGGTGCTGAAGAACGTGATGTTCCCGCTGACCGATCTGTCGAAGGACGAGAAGCACGAGCGCGCGTACTCCGCGCTCGCCTCCGTCGGCCTCAAGGGGCACGAACAGAAGTATCCCTGGGAGCTGTCGGGCGGCATGCAGCAGCGCGTCGCCATTGCTCGCGCGCTGGCCTACCAGCCGCGCCTCCTGCTGATGGACGAGCCGTTCGCGTCGCTGGATGCTCAGACCCGCGAAGAGCTCGAGGATCTCGTGCTGAATCTCCGGAACGAGTACGACATCACGACGCTGTTCGTCACGCACGACATCACGGAGAGCGTCTACCTCGCCGACCGGATCCTCGCGCTGACGACCTCGCCGGCGACGATCGCCGAGGCCATCGAGGTGCCGATCCCGTCGCCCCGCGACCAGATCACGACGAAGGAGCGCGAAGACTTCGTGCACCTTCGCAGCCGCGTGGCGCGTCTCATCCGCGAGCAGAATGAGGCCGCCGCGCTCAGCCGCGCCACGTGAGCATCGCTCACACAGCAAACGGGTGATGGTGGGGAGGGCAAGCCCTCCCCACCATCACCCGTTTCGTGCAGATCAGTGCATATCGATGGGCTCAGGCCCTGCGAGCTTGAGGTTCTTCGACAGCAGCAGGCCGCAGATGATCGCGATCAGAGTGAACGCGGAAGCGACGACGAAGCCGACGGTGAACGTCTCGGGGCGCAGGATCATCGTCTCAGGGTTGGTGCCCCAGCCGGCGATGGCCGAGTAGATCGCGGTGCCGATCGAGCTGGCCGCGAGTGCCATGGCGATGTAGATGGAGGCGGTGCCGGCGCCCTTGCCCTCCCGCGCCTCGACGGCGATGACCGAGACAGCCGCAGTCATGAGCGAGGTGTAGGCCATGCCGTAGAAGAAGACGACGACGAGCACGGCCCAGAGGCTCGTGTGGGCGAAGACCATGGCGACGAATGACGCCAGCATGAGCAGTCCGGCGCCGATGACGACGTTGCGCGCGGCGGTGAGCCCGAGCATCCTCGTGACTACGCGCGCGGCGATGAAGCCGGCGAACACCTCGGGCAGGAAGATGAAGGCCGCGGCCAGCGGGCTCAGGCCGAAGCCGTAGCCCACCGCGTCCGGGGGCGACGAGGCGTATCCCATGACGAGGTTGAACAGCAGCATGCTGGGAATGCCCATCGCGATGAACACGCCGTACGCGGGCATGAGGCGACGCGAGAACAGATCAGCGATCGGCAGTAGCGGGTCGGCCGAGCGCGACTCCCAGAACAGGGCGAGCGCGAGGATGACGATGCCGGCGATGACGAAACTGAGCGTCAGGGCCGAGGTCAGCCCCCACGTCATGGACTGGCTGATGCCGATGCACAGCGCCGTCAGGCCGAGGCCCAGCAGCAGCACGCCTCCAACGTCGAGCGACTTCTTCGTGCCGCGGTGGCGCGCGATCGCGTCCGAGTCCTTGCCCCAGAAGACGAAGCCCACGAGCGCGAGGATCGTGAGGATCCCGCCGAAGAAGAACGCGTGGCGCCAGGTCAGGCCGGCCGCCACGAAGGCTCCGCCCAGGGCGAACCCGATGAAGACGCCTGCGGCTTGACCCGCAGCGATGATCGACACGGTGCGCTTGCGGTCGCGCACCGAGAGACGGTCGTTGATGATGCCGATGCACAGGGCCTGGCCCGCGGTGATCCCGAGTAGTGCGCGGCCGACGATCAGCGTGACGAAGTTCGGTGCGACGGCGGCGATGACGTAGCCGACGACGATCAGCACGAGGCAGAGATACATCATCTTGCGGTGGCCGAACACGTCACCCGCCTTCGCGAGGATGGCGATGGAGACCGACCCCATGAGGGTCGTCGCCATGAGGGCCCACGTGACCTCGCTGGGCGAGAGCTGCAGCGAGGCGCTCATCTGCCCGTACAGCGGGATCGACATGAGCGCGCCGACCTCGTTCATCATCTGCAGGAACGAGAACGTGATCGCCATGAGCAGACCCGCGCGCCGCCACGGAATGTAGCGGGGCGCGACCTGGTCGGTGGACGCGGGCGGTCGGCCCGGGTCGGCGTGGGACGAGACAGAAACGCTTTCGGCCATGAAAGCTCCTTGGGCAAAGGGAGGCGTGCGGTTCGACGACACCTCGGGGTTGAACATCACAACGGCGTGATGGCTGGACTAGGTTCGCTCATTAGTAGACGCCTGTCAAGTGGAAATGGCGAATACTGTCGCCAGTTGGGGGGTGCATTTTGAAGCCGACTGCGCGATTCTCGTCGAGAAGTCGACACTCATCCGACTTTTGAGTGGACAAGTGTCCAGTTAAATGTCACACTTCTACACGAGGGCGGAGCTGCCCTCGCATCATTTCGACCGGATGCGGATCCGGACAGCATGGAGGAGAGCGATGGAGCTCGAAGGAAAGATTGCCGTCGTCACGGGCGCGGCATCGGGGATGGGCCTCGCGACGGTCAGGGCGCTCGCGTCCGACGGCGCGAAGGTCTACGGCATCGACTTGCGCCAGGAACCGCTCGACGAAGCACTCGCCGACATCGACGGAGCGGAGGGCTTCGGCGCCGACGTTTCGGACTCCGCAGCGATCAACGCGATCTTCGACCGGATCCGCGACGCGGACGGCAAGCTCGACATCCTCGTGAACGCGGCTGGCGTTCCGACTCCGGGCCGCGCACAACAGGAATGGGTCGACGGGATCAACGCCCAGATGATCGAGGCTGCGGGGGAGGGCCGCGCGTTCGCCCCCGAGTTCATCGAGGGGATCTCCGACGCGGACTTCGGCCGCGTACTCGCCATCAACGTGACCGGATCGTTCTACACGATGCGCGCGGCGACGCCCCTGCTGAAGGCCGCGGGCGGCGGATCCATCACGAACTTCTCGTCCGTCGCCGGCCTGCTCGGTGTGCCGATGCCGTCGTACTACCCGACCTCGAAGGCCGCCGTCATCGGGCTGACGAAGTCGGCGGCCGCGGAGCTCGCACCGTTCGACATCCGCGTCAACGCGATCGCGCCGGCGGGCATCGACACCCCGATGCTCCGCGCGAGCGGCGATGAACATGCGGACTTCCTGCTGGCAATGCAGCCGCTGAAGCGCTTCGCCGATCCGGCCGAGGTCGGTCAGACCGTACGGTTCCTCGCCTCGGATTCCGGCCGCCACTACACCGGCCAGACGCTGTCGCCCTCGGGTGGCGCGCTCATGGCCTGACGCGCCCCGCGCAACCAGCTCGCACTCTCAGAACGGACCAGCAATGACGCTCTCTGCAACGAACCCAGCCTCCACGATCACCGACGTCGACGGCGTCGATCCGCACTACTTGAGGGTGCTCGAAGAGACGATCCGCGGCGACATCGACCGCGGCGACTACCTCGGCGCCAACATCATCGTCGCCCGCGCGGGACAGGTCGCGCTGCGCGGATCCTACGGCGTCGCGGATCAGGCCACCGGTCGCCAGACGGCGAGCGATGACGTGTACCGGATCCTGTCGATGTCGAAGGGGTTCACGAACGCGCTCGTGCTGCGCGCGGTCAGCGAGGGCAAGCTGATGCTCTCGACGCGCGTGGTCGATCTCATCCCCGAGTTCTTCGGACCCGAGCCGTTCCGCGCCGCGCGCAAGGACCGCATCAACCTCACGCACCTGCTCACGCATCGCGCCGGGATGCCGGCGACGCCGAACCCCGGCCTGGGGCGCCCCGACTTCGCGGTGCTCTCCAAAACGATCGAAGCGCTCTGCACGGTCGACGTCGTCAACGACCCCGGTGCGACGCTTAACTACTCTGCGGCGATCAACCACGCGCTGCTCGGCGAGATGGCCCGTCGCGCCTACGGTGCCGCGTCATTCCGCGACCTGATGAAGGAGAAGGTGTTCGCCCCTCTGGGCATGACCGACACCTCCTTCGGCATGCCCGCCGGGCTGCGCGATCGCGCGAACCCGCTCAAGGTCGTCACGACGGCCGACGGGTGGCTCGAGCCCGCAGACATCGAGTGCTTCAACGAGCTGCTCGATCTGCCGGACGCCGAGATGCCGTGGGTCGGCGCCGTATCGACCATCGATGACGTCTTCCGCTTCACGGAGATGCTGCGTCAGGGCGGTCGCACGCCGTCCGGCGAGCCGATCATCTCCGAGTCGGTGCTCGACGTCGCCACGCGCAACCAGACGGGCGACATGATCAACGACCTCTACGGCATGATCGCGACGGAGCGCGGCTGGGACCTGCCGCCCGGAAACATGGGGCTCGGATACGCGCTCGCAGGGGAGGGCGTGCACGCGCGGTTCTTCGGTCCGTTCGTCTCGCCGCGCACCTTCGGATCCTACGGCGCCGGCTCGACGCTGTTCTGGATCGACCCCGTCACGCAGCTGTCGTTCTCGTTCTTGTCGACGGGAGTGATCGACGAGGGCGACAACGTTGCCCGCTTCCAGAAGCTCTCGACCATCGCCGCATCCGCGGCCGCCGTTTCGTAAGGAGTCACCGATGACCACGGTTCACACGGATCGCCCGATGGGTGACCACCACCCGATGTCCCCGACGTTCGATGCCCTCGGCGACGACTACTTCCGCGACCCGGCCCGCCACTTCGACGCCGTGCGCCGGTCGACCCCGGTGTTCTGGTATCCGCACCTGAACGCGTGGATCGTGACGGAGCGCGAGGACTGCCTGACCGTGCTCGGCGACTGGCAGAAGTTCTCATCGGCGCAGAACTCCGCGGCGCCGGTGCCCGAGAAGTACCACGGCGTGTACCCGCCCGAGCTCATCTCGATGATGATCGTGGGGCAGGATCCGCCCACGCACACGCGCTCGCGCCGCGTCGCGCAGCAGGGGTTCACGAAGGATCGCATGGAGCGGTTGCGCCCGGAGATCGAGGCGCGCGCGCACCGCATCATCGATCGCTTCGAGGACAACGGGTCCGCGAACCTCATGGAGGAATTCGCGCTCGAGCTCACGACGCAGACGCTCATGGCCCTGCTTGGCCTCGGCTACGAGCACGACGACATGATGCGCCAGCTGCGCGACGACGAGGCCGCCATCCTGTCGTCGGCCCACGAAGAGCTGCCCGAGCCGCGGCGCACCGAGGTATGGGACCGCTTCGTGGCGGCGAACCTGGTGCTGCGCGAGATCGTCGAGTCGCGCCGCGAATCCGATGCCGACGACGTGATCTCGGTCATGGCCTCGGCGAAGGAGCCCGATGGCTCCTACACGCTGCCCACGGACCTCATCGCGCTGCACGTCTCGGAGTTCGCGATGGCGGGCGCCGACACGACGGCGCAGGCGATGACCAACGCGGTCATCTTCCTCTCGCAGAACCCCTCGGCGCTGGCGGATGCGATCGCCGAGCCCGACCTGTGGTCGAACGTGTTCGAGGAGACCGTGCGCCGCCGCCCATCGTCGACGTTCACGTCGCGCACCGCGATGGAGGACATCGAGCTGTCGGGCGTGACGATCCGTAAGGGCGAGATGATCTTCATCGGCCTCGCCTCGGCGAACACCGACTCGAAGTACGTCGACCGTCCGTTCGAGTTCGACATTCACCGTCCGGATCCGAAGGACCATCTGGCGTTCACCTCCGGCCGCCACACGTGCCTCGGCAACCCGCTCGCCCGCACGCAGGGCGCCACCGGCCTGAAAGTGCTGTTCGAGCGGCTGCCCTCGCTGCGTCCGACGAACGCCGACGACGTCGACTTCCTGCGCATGGCGCTCCTGCCGATTCGCCGCACGCTCGACGTGACGTGGGATCTCGCCGACGTGGAGCGCTCGCGCGAGCACACCGTGCGCACGCTGAACCTGCAGGTCGCGACGCGGGCCGACGCGTCTGAGGGCGTCGCATCGTTCGAACTGCGCCACCCGGACGGCGGCGAGCTGCCCGACTGGGGCCCGGGCGCGCACATCGACGTCCATGTCTCGGATCCCTCGGGCGAACAGCTCGTGCGCCAGTACTCGCTGTGCTCGGATCCGGACGATCGATCGTGCTACCGCATCGGCGTGCTGCGCGAGCTCGAGGGCCGCGGCGGCTCCGCCGCGATGCACGAGCTCGCGCAGGGATCCGCCGTCACGGTCTCGTGGCCGCGCAACAACTTCCGCCTCGCCCCGTCGAAGAACTACGTGTTCATCGCCGGCGGCATCGGAATCACGCCCATCATCGCGATGGTGCGCGAGGCCGAACGGGCGGGTGCGAACTGGGAGCTCTTCTACGGTGGGCGCACCAAGGCCTCGATGGCGTTCCTCGATGAGCTCGCCGGATACGGCGACCGCGTGACGCTCGTGCCGCAGGACGTGGAGGGGCACATCGACCTGCCCGGAATCCTCGGCGTCGTGCGCGAGGACACGCTCGTCTACGCGTGCGGGCCGGAGCCGCTGCTGCGCGCTGCCGAGACCAACACCGAGCACTGGCCGAAGGAATCGCTCCGCCTCGAGCGCTTCGCGCCGAAGGCGATCGAGACGCCCGAGACCGAGAATGCATTCGAGGTCGAGTTCTCGCTTTCGGGTCAGACCGTGCAGGTCTCGCCCGATGAGTCGATCCTCGAGGCCGCCGAAAGGTCGGGCCTGCCCGTCATCTCCTCATGCAAGGAAGGCACGTGCGGCACGTGCGAGACCGGTGTGATCTCGGGCGAGATCGACCACCGCGACTCGGTGCTGTCGGCCTCGGAGCAGGAGCGCGGGGACACGATGATGATCTGCGTGTCGCGTGCGCGCGGCACGTGCCCGCGACTCGTGCTCGACGCCTGACGGGAGGCTCGTCACGCGGCGAACAGCGCCGCCCACTGCCGGGCGAGCGCGGTGAGCAGCGTGTCCTCGTCGAACGCGTCATCGCCACGCAGGTAAATGATGTCGAAGGTGCGCTCCGTGGTCAGGAGGAGCGTCGTGAACTGCGCCTTCCGCACCTCGCGCTCGCCGGGGTCGGGGACCGTCTCCTCGATCCAGCGCTGCTCGGCGATGATGCGCGCGTGCATGCCGGTCCACTCCCGGTAGACCTCGTCGTCGGTTGCGAACGCGGCGGTGATGGCCTGGAACTCGGCGCGATGCTCGCGGTAGATCTGCCGATCCTCGAGCAACCACAGCCGGAGGGTCGCCGGGGCATGGTCGGGCAGGTCCTGCAGCTTGCGGAAGTGCTTGATCACTTGCGGCTGCAACTGAGACATGCGGGCCTTGACCACCAGCGGCTTGCTGCTGAAATGAAGATAGAGGTTCGCGCGACTCGTGGCGGCCGCCTGCGCGATCTGCGACATCGAGGTGTTGTCGTACCCGTGCGCGCGGAACAGCTCGAGTCCCGCGTCGATGATGCGCTGGCGCGTGTCTGCCTTGTCGCGCTGGCGCTGGTTCATCATGGTGGGCATGCGGGTCAATCTTCTCGAGCATCGCGGTCGAAGGCGCCCGAACGGGCGTCGCTTCCACGGTATCGGTCTTCGTCCATGCCGGTGTGAGCGTCGGCCGACCGCGGATCCGCGCCGCTCACCCTTTCGGCTCGAGCACGTACCGATCGCGCCCGGCGAACACGCCGAACAGCGCCTGCAGGCTCATGCTCACGATCAGGACGATGAGCGAAACGGTCCAGTTGTTCGTCAGCGCGTGCAGCGCGCCGAACAGCGCCGGCCCCACCGCCGCGATCGCGTAGCCGACCGACTGAGACATGCCCGACAGCGCCGACGAGGTCGCGTGGTCGCGCGCGCGGTCGGCCATCAGCGTCAGTGAGACGCCGAGGGAGAGGCCGGAGAACACACCGAGCGGCACGACCCAGAAGCCGATCGCTGCCGGCCAGATCATGAGCCCTGTGATGGCCATCAGCCCGAGCACGGGGAGCGCCGCGGGCGTGATCCGCGCTGCACGCCCGCGCATGACGAACGCGAGGCTGAGCGAGCCGACGAGAGAGAAGATCTGATAGACCATCACGTCGACGCCCGCGAGCACGTCGCCGCGCCCGGTATCGAGCGACATCGTCGCGAGCCAGGTGACCAGCACGTAGAACGTCGTCGACTGCACGCCCATGTAACCGGCCACCTGCCATGCGACGGGGTCGCGCCAGATCCCGAGCCGTGTTGCGGGCGCGCTCGGCGTCGACCGCATCGCGCGCATCTCGTGACGGCTCACGGTCCACCACATGACGAGGGCGAGCGGGGCGACGACGGCGCCGGTGATGAGCAGCGACGTGCGCCATCCGGATCCGACGTCGCCGCCGAACAAGTCGGAGATCGGAACGGCCAGCCCGGACGCGACGGCGCCCGCTCCGCCGAGGATCGCCGAGTACACGCCCATCATGAGCGGCACGCGCAGCGGGAAGTCGCGCTTGATGACGGCCGGCAGCAGCACGTTTCCGATCGCGAGCGCGACGCCGATCAGGGCGGTTCCGATCCATAACCACGCACCGGATCCCGGCAGCGATCTGACGATCGCGCCGACGAGGAGCAGGCCCATCGCCGCGAGCACCGCACCACCGAGCCCGAGCTTGCGCCCGAGCCCGTGCGTGAACGGCGAGACGATCGCCCACGTGATCAGCACGATGGTCGACAGCGACCCGAGCACGGCGAGCGGGATCCCGGTGTCGCCGGCGATGCGGTCGATGAGCGGACCGACCGCGGTGATCGCGGGTCGCATGAGCGTTGCGACCAGGCACAGGGCGACGATCGCGAGGGCCGCCTGTTTGCGTCCGCGCTGCGTCATCTCTTTGGTCCTCTCACACACAGTTCAGGTCGCAGATCCTGCCTCGCGGCGGGAATCTGCGACCTGAACAGGTTATCGGCGAATATCAGGCGGTCTTCGCCTGCTCCGCGTCTCCGGTGTTGCCCTTGGCGCGCTGGATCTCACCGTAGATGTGATGACGCAGTTCGACGAAACGCGGATCCGAGCGCGTCGTGAGCTGGTCGCGCTCGTCGAGCAGATCGATCGCCACGTCGTCCTGCACGACGGTCGGCCGGTTCGACAGCACGATCACGCGCTGGCCGAGGTAGACCGACTCGTCGATGTCGTGCGTGACGAACAGCACGGTGACGCCGAGCTCCTTCCAGATCTTGCGCACGAGGTCCTCGAGGTCGGCGCGGGTCTGCGCGTCGACCGCCGCGAACGGCTCGTCCATCAGGAGGATCTGCGGCCGGTACGCGACGGCGCGCGCGATCGCGACGCGCTGCTGCATTCCGCCCGACAGCTGCCACGGGTACTTATCGCCGGCATCGCCGAGCCCGACGGCGTCGAGCGCCTCGGCGGTGCGCTGACGGCGCTCGGCCTTGCCCATGCCCGCGGTCTTCAGCGGCAGCTCGACGTTGGCCTGCACGCTCATCCACGGGTAGAGGCTGCGCCCGTACTCCTGGAAGACGACGGCCATCGTGCGCGGCGGCCCGGTGATCGGCTTGCCCTCGAGCTCGAGGGTGCCGCTCGTCGGCGGCAGCAGACCGGCGATGCACTTCAGCAGCGTGGTCTTACCGGCGCCGGACGGGCCGACGATGCACACCAGCTGCCCCTGGGGGATGCTGAAGGTGAGGTTGCGGATCGCCTCGACGGCTTCGGCCTGCGGCGTCGGCGCCGGGTAGATCTTGCGCAGCCCGTCGACGAGGAGGACGGGGGTGGGGTTCTCAAGACTCACGTTGAACTTCTCTCAATCCGTGGTACCAGCGCAGCAGATAGCGCTCGATGTAGCGGAACAGCACCGCCAATAGGAGACCGATCAGGCCCAGCACGAGGATGCCGCTCCACATCTCGGGGATGGCGAAGTCGCGCTGGAACTTGACGATGGTGAACCCGAGGCCGGAGGAGGTGTACCACAGCTCCGAGATGACCATCAGGATCAGGGCGATCGACAGACACTGTCTGATGCCCGCGAGGATCTGCGGCGCGGCCGCCGGCAGGATCAGGTAGCGCAGGCGCGCGGCGCGTCCGAGCCCATAGCTGCGAGCCGTGTCGCGCTGCACCTCGTCGGTGGCGCGAACGCCCTCGACGGTGTTCAGCAGCACCGGCCACAGGGATCCGAAGATGATCACGAACACCTGCATGCGCCAGTTCACGCCGATGATGATCATCAGCAGCGGCAGCAGCACGGGCGGCGGGATCGCGCGGAAGAACTCGAGCAGCGGCTCGAGCAGCTGACGCAGCGTGCGGAACGAACCGATCAGGAGGCCGAGCACGATGCCGACGACGACGGATCCGATGATGCCGAGCGCCAGGCGCCCGAGGCTCGGGAGCACATCGTCGGTGAACCGTTCGCCGAACCACGTCGTGAAGAACGTCGTGATCAGCTCGCCCGGTGTCGGCACGAAGAAGCTCGGGTTGACGATGGCCGACAGCCACCACAGCGCGATGAGCACAACCGGCAGCGCCAGGAGGAAGAAGACGGACTTGAAGAATCTCATCCGGCGGCCTCCGTCCGAACGGACGTGTGCCACGCGAGCGTGCGACGCTCCACGAAGCGCACGACGAGGTTGATCGCCACGCCGATGAGCCCGGTCGCGAGGATCAGTGCGTACATGCTCGTGATGGCTCCGCCTTCGCGGGTCTCGGCGATCTGCTTGCCGAGGCCGTCGGTTCCGATGATGAGCTCCGCCGTGATCGCAAGGATCAGGGCGACGGCGGCCGCCAGACGGATCCCCGTCATCAGGTACGGCAGCGCAGTCGGCCACGTGACGTAACGAATGCGCTGGAATCGCGACAGCCCGTAGCTGCGGGCTGTCGAATCGGCGACGGGGTCAACATCCTTGGCGCCGTAGATCACCTGCAGCAGCACCTGCCAGAACGCGGCGTACACGATCAGCAGCAGGCCCGCCTGGATCTGCGTGCCGAACAGCAGCACCGCGAGCGGGATCAGGGCGACCGAGGGAACCGGGCGCAGGAACTCGATGGTCGAGTGCGTGAGGCGCTCCATGATCCGGCTGGATCCGATGAGGAACCCGAGCACGGTGGCTGCGATGACGGAAATGGCCAGGCCCAGCGACCAGCTGAGCATAGTCGACCCGACGTCGCGCCAGAAGGCCTTGTCGACGACGTACATGCCGAACTGCACGAGAACCTCGCTGGCGGGCGGCACGAACCGCGAGTCGACCAGGCCCAGGCGGGAGACGAGCTCCCAGATCCCCAGGAATCCGATCACACCCACGGCGCCGAGCACGGGCCCCCGCGACGATGAGGAGGTGCGCCGCAGGCGCCGCACCTCGCTCATGGTGTTGAGGACTGCAGTCACGGCAGCAGGCTGTCGAAGTCCGGTTCGGCCGACAGGACCCCGTAACTCTCCGCCTGCGCGGCGAGCTTCTCGATCGACGGCCTGTCCATCTCGGTCGGGTACTTCGGCAGGGTGATCTTCGCGAGCGTCTCGGGGTCGGTCTTGGTGTATGTCGCCATGATCTCGCGCACCGCGTCGGGGTTGGCATCGGCGAACTCGAGCGACTTCGTCATGGCCGTCTGGAACTTCTCGAGCAGGTCGGGGTCGACGTCGCTCATCGAGAAGTAGGCGGCGATGTCGAGGTTGGTGTCGAAATCGGCGTACGCGTAGGTGACGACCTCGAGGCCTGCGTCGACCGCGGTGGTGACGAAGGGCTCGACAACGAACGCGGCATCGACCTGGTCGTTCTCGACCGCTGCGACGGCATCCGGGAACGGCACCTCGACGAAGTCGATCGTCGACGAATCCGCGCCGGCCTCGTCGACGACGGTGCGCACCGCGGTGTCATTGATGTTGCCGACGCTGTTGCTCGACACGGTCTTGCCCGCGAGGTCGGCGGGGGAGGAGATGCCGGAGTCGGGCTTGGTGATGACCGCGCCCATGTCCTTCTCGGTGTCGCCCGTCGTGGAAACGGCCGAGCTGACCATCTGGATGTCGAGGCCCTGATCGGCGGCGACCATGAGCGAGAGCGTGTTGCTGAAGCCGAACTGGTAGTCGCCCGAGACGACGGCCGGCACGATCGCGGCGCCGCCGGTCGCGGTCTCGATCGTGAGGTCCAGGCCCTCGTCCTCGAATAAGCCCTCCGCGTCGCCGACGTAGAGCGCGGCGGTGTCAGCGATCGGGATGACGCCGACGGTGACCGGGGTCAGATCCGCCGAGCTTTTCGAATCCGAGTCCGTACCGCCCGCGGGGGCGTCTGAGTCGGTGCATCCGCTCAGTGCGAGAGCGGAGACCGCCGCGACGGCGAAGAAAGCTGCCTTTTTCATGTCACTCCGTTGTGTCAGGGGTATGTGCGGACGGGGCCATTCCCGCCGACGAGACGACGCTACCCAGGCCGTGACACGGTTGTCAATAATGTTGACGGAATTGATAACAATCCGTGTTTCGGGTGGATTACACGGAGGCGGCGCTGTTCTCCGCGAACTCCTCGAGCGTGGTCACCACGCTGCCGACGTGCGTGTGCATCGCGGCCCGCGCGGTCTCGGGATCGCGCGCGCAGACGGCGGCGATGATCGCAAGATGCTCGGGCAGCGAGGTGTTGGGTCGGCCGGGCACGAGGAACAGCTGGAACTGGTGCTTGACCATCTGTCCGTTGAGCTGTTCGAGCATGCGAGATCCGGTGTCGTGCCCGGCGATCTCGCGGAGGGTGGTGTGCAATGCGGTATTGAGCTCGGAGTACTTCACGAGCTCGTTATGGTCGACCGCCGCGCGCATCTGATCCCCGAGCTCGCGGAGGTAATCGGCTTGTTCGTCCGAGACCCGTTCGGCGGCGCGCGCCGCGACGAGGCTTTCGATCGCCTGCCGGATCTCGGTGATCTCGACTGCTTCGGCGACGGTCACCTCCCGCACGCGCGCGCCGCGATTCGGCTGCATCTCAACCAGGCCCTCGGACGCCAGCTGGATCAGCGCGTTGCGCAGCACGAAGCGGCTCGCGCCGTACTCCTCGGCCAGTTCGGCCTCGATCAGGCGCTGGCGAGGTGCGTAGGTGCCGCGCAGAATTGCCTCGCGGAGCTGATTGCGCACGTGGGAGTTGTCGGCCACCGGGTGCTTCCTCTCGATTGAACGGACGTTTCGATTGCGTTCGGCCGATGCGAGGATCCGTCGCCGCACACGGTCAGCAATATTGTTGACAATGTAGCCGACAGTGTGACGACTTCGCCAGGGCCGAGTCGTGCGGGGCATCGGGCCGTGGGTCAGCGCACCCTGCCGAAGCGGCGCAGACGCAGCGAGTTCGCGACGACCAGCACCGAGCTGGCGGCCATGGCAGCGCCGGCGATCATCGGGTTCAGGAATCCGAGGGCTGCGATCGGGATGCCCGCCGCGTTGTAGAGGAATGCCCAGAACAGGTTGCCCTTGATGATGCCGAGCGTCTTGCGCGACAGTTCGATCGACTGCGCGACCTGGTGCAGATCGTTGCCCATGATGGTCAGATCCGCCGCTTCGATCGCCACGTCAGTGCCGGATCCCATCGCCACGCCCAGGTCGGCCTGCGCGAGCGCGGGCGCGTCGTTCACGCCGTCGCCCACCATCGCGACTACCCGGCCGCGCGCCTGCAGGTCGCGCACCGCCTGCGCCTTTCCTTCGGGAAAGACGTCCGCGAACACGTCCTCGGGCGAGATGCCGACCGAGGCGGCGACCTGCTTCGCGACGGCGGCGTTGTCGCCGGTGAGCAGGACCGGATTCAGACCCTGCGCCTTGAGCGCCGCGATGGCGCTCGCCGAGGTGTCCTTGATGGTGTCCGTCAGGTTGATCAGCCCAGCGAATCGCCCGTCGACCGCGACCAGGATCGATGTCGCACCGTTGTTCTGTGCGGCCGCCAGGTCGGACAGTTGTGCGTCGGTGAGGACGACGCCGTTCTCCGCCAGCCAGCTCGCGCGGCCGACGACCACCACGCGTCCGTCCACCTCGGCGCGGACGCCGCCGCCCGGCGCGGAGGTGAATGATGTCGGTTCGCTGATCGGCGCATCTGCCCGTGCCGCGTCGACGATCGCGTGGGCGATGGGGTGCTCGGAACCCGACTCCGCCGCACCGGCGAAGGCCAGAAGACTCGCGCGGGTGGTTCCTTCGGCGGGATCAGCGGAGGCGACGGCAAGGCTTCCCTCGGTGATGGTTCCCGTCTTGTCGAGCAGGACGGTGTCGATCTTCCGTGTGTCCTCCAGCACCTGCGGACCGCGGATCAGAATGCCCAGCTGCGCGCCGCGCCCGGTTCCGACCAGCAGCCCGATCGGGGTCGCCAGGCCCAGAGCGCACGGGCAGGCGATCACGAGCACCGCAACGGATGCGGTGAACGC
>Ga0308157_10001814_pt1 | contig 39931 bp, 32 predicted proteins | sample PhyBR1_FD_201035 | JGI IMG/M metagenome (GOLD analysis project Ga0308157, IMG submission 201035) | Phyllosphere microbial communities from UC Gill Tract Community Farm, Albany, California, United States - DLSLB.R1 | ecosystem: Host-associated > Plants > Phyllosphere > Unclassified | place: USA... | reverse complement strand
GCAGTAACCCCTCCTGTCAAATCCAATAAATTATAGATCCCTGGATTTTTACCAATACTAACCCAACCTTCATCACCAGAATCTGTGCTGTTTTTTATCAAAACATCTTTGACCTCAACATTTACTTGTTTATAATCACCTGGAGCATCTGATAATTTTACCTTTATATCCGAAGTACCTGGTTCACTTGAAGAATCATCATTGGAAGTACATCCAATAAAAATTAAACTCAACATTGCCATTGCAAAAAAAACTGAAACTTTTGATTTAATTGTTTTCATAATCTTAAAAATTTTACATTATTATTAGATCTGGTTCACTTAAAATAAGTAAATTTAAAACGTTTGAAACTCCGTTTTAGTACAAAAACTACACAAAAACATACGGTTTGCAATGATTAACAAAAGACTTCTCATAAAAAATCTATTAGCTCATAATGATGAGAACAGCTTTTATGACAAAAAAAGACAGCTGAATTTACACACTCGGGAGGGCAAGGCAAAGTTTTTAAAACACATTTGCGCCTTATCCAACTCAAATCCAACCAATAACTCTTATATAGTCGTTGGTGTTGAAGATGAAAACAATGAAATTGTAGGAGATGATTTTTTTGACGATAGCCGAATTCAGAATTTAGTGAATGCTTTTCTTGAAAATCCTCCCAGAATTCAATATGAAAACGTCCCATTTCCCAATTTGCCAAAAGACAAAGTTGTTGGTTTGGTAACCATAAAGCCCAATAGTAAAACTTCTTTCTTCAAGAAAGGTATACATACAATTGCTACAAATACCGTTTTTGTTAGAAGAGGAAGCAACACCATGCCCATTGAAGGTGAAATCGAAAAAAATTTTCAAAATACTGAAACTGTTATTGGCATCGAAAATAATTCAAGAAACAGTATTAAATATACACTTGATGGTGTCATAGATTTTATGAATTACCGCCACAAGGACATGTCTCCAAAATACAAGGTATTCAAGGAATTATTTGTTATTTGTTGGGCAGGAATTATCAAGAAATCCAAGAACAAAACCTATTTGTCGAGAGTGGATATCGAGTTGATTAACGAACAGATTAAATTATTTTATTCCGCTCAAGATGTAGTCGAAATTACTTATGATGAAGATAGTTTTACAATTATTGAATACGTTCCCTTAGACTTGAATGACAAGACCAGTTATTATCCACTTGAACAGCAAACAATTAATTTTCAAGATAATGGATATTATAAAATTGATCGGAAAATACTTTTTGAACCTCCTGAATACAATAAGAAAATGTTATTCCATATTTATAATTCAAACATTGCATTACTGCAAAAACTGGAAAGAAATAGTACATTAACCGAACAGGAGAAAAAAGATTTGAATCACTTACCTTCTACTTTCATGATTTGTTACCTCAACGGTTTTGAAGATGCCAAACAAAAACTCATAGACGCCAAAGAGTTATTAAAACCTTTCACACAGGTGTATCTTTCATTCAAGGAAGCCTTACGGATTTTAAGAAAGATGAAATATGATGTTCAATAAACAAGGATTATTTAATTAACTAAACAATCCTGCTACCCAAGCAACCAAGTCAATAATTACTTGACAAATAAAATTGGTCATTAAAAGCAATAAGGTAAGAAGTGCATTCATTTTAAAAAATTTAAATAAAATTATAATGATTCCTTAAACAAATAATTAACTATAAAACAATGATTATTTGGATACCAAATGTACTCAAAATTATATTACAAAATTCATTATTTCATTGAAATTCAACGGGTAAAAATACCCGTTTAACCTATTTATTCTTAATAAAAACTTAAATTTTAGTTTTGCAATCAATTTTCGGATTGTTTTATAGCTCGAAAGTTTTTTGGAAAATCCTATATCTTTTAAAAAAAAATTAATCCGCATCACTTTTCTACTATTTTTGTAAAAGAACAAATTGAGAATATGAGAACATTAGTAATTGGTGACATACATGGTGGTTTGAGAGCCTTGCATCAAATTCTGGAAAGAGCAAACGTAAGTACAAAAGATAAACTTATTTTTTTGGGTGATTATGTAGATGGATGGAGCCAATCTCCTCAGGTTATTGATTTTTTGATTGCATTACAAAAAACCCATAATGTAATATGTATTCGCGGTAATCATGACGAATTGCTAAGTGAATGGCTCAAAAACAACAAGGATAATGAACAATGGTACCAACATGGAGGGGAAGCTACTGTTTTGGCTTATGAAAATGTAGATGAAGAAACCAAAAAAAAGCATGTAGTATTCTTGGAATCCCTAAATGACTATTTTTTGGATGACCAAAATAGAATGTTTATACATGCTGGTTTTACCAATATGAATGGAGTAAATTATGAATATTTCCCAAAGCTGTTTTATTGGGACAGAACACTCTGGGAAACAGCTTTGGCATTAGATCCAAATATAAAACCAGATCATCCATATTATCCCAAACGATTTACATTATATAATGAAATCTATATAGGTCACACACCCGTATCACGAATTGGAGAAACAGTACCAATACAAAAAGCGAATATCTGGAATATCGATACCAGCGCGGCTTTCAAAGGACCATTAACCATCCTCGATGTGGACACCAAACAGTTTTGGCAAAGCGAACCTTTACCTAGTTTATATCCAACTGAAAAAGGACGAAATAAAATCTAAATAGTACTGAACTTAGACCACAAAAAAAGGCTCATTCACTTGAGCCTTTCCTTTTTAATATTATTTCAATTCGTAAACATTATTGTTTTGTTTGATATCAGCCATTAGACCACTAGGATCGATGGTAATTTTCTTGATAGTGTTCTTAGATTTCGAAATATTAAATTCAAATGTAGAATGTGCCCAAGTCCAATCATTCAGCACTGTTCTAGTAATAGCTGGAGTTGGATTTTGTTTTTCAAAACTCATCATGCGTAAGGGGATGTAAAAACTTTCTTTGGATCCATCCGTGTACTCAACCAATAAATCAATAGGCATTGGCATCCTTCCTATTCTTTCCAAAGTTACTGTTGTTTTGCCTGCGTTTTCCTTAACATCTTTGATTCCGTAATCAATAGTGTTCAAGGTTTCAGTCCAATCTACCAAATACCAATCCAGATTTGCTCCCGAAACACGCTCGGCAGTTCTCTTGATATCGTTTGGCGAAGGATGTTTAAATTTGAAATCCTGATAGTATTTTTTTACCGTTTTGTTCAAGTTGTCCTGCCCGATTACATAACCTAACTGCGACAAGAAAATACTTCCTTTTATATAAGAAGAAATACTGTACGGACGGTTTTCATCATAACGGTCACCATGGGTTGTTTGTGGTTGTTCCTTCCCTGATTCAACTAATTTATAATAAGCGGCATAATTTCCCTTGAATGGGTTTTCTTCTTTTTTGTCGCTTAGTTCATTCAATACCAAATCTTCAATATAAGTAGTAAAACCTTCATCCATCCAAGGATGTTTGGATTCATTAGACGCTAAAACATGTTGAAACCATGAATGGCCTAACTCATGTGTTGCAGTACCTAAAATCCCTTGTGGAGTTCCGTTTCCTAACATCAGTGTACACATGGCATACTCCATTCCTCCATCGCCTCCTTGTATAAACGAATACTGCTTGTATGGATAATCGCCAACTTCCTTATTATAGAAATCCATCACCTTTACCAATAACGGTTCTACTTTTCTCCAATTTTCGACTACTGCCGGCGTGTTTTTGAAAAAGAAATGCAAGTCGACATTATTAGGTCCTTTTACAATATCGTGCTGATAATTTTTATCGGCTCCCCAAGCAAAATCATGAACATTTGGTGCAATAAAATGCCATGTCAGGGTTTTGGCTTTTTTCGGATAAGTTACGGTAACTCCAGAGTCTTGATAACCATGACCAATTTCATTTGGATTTTGCAAATAACCGGAACCTCCAATAGTATAGTCTTTATCAATCGTAATATTTACGTCAAAATTTCCCCAAACACCATGAAATTCTCTGGCAATGTATGGATCGGCATGCCAACCTTCAAAATCAAACTCAGCTATTTTTGGATACCATTGCGTCATCGATAATTCAATACCTTCAGAATTGTTTCGACCTGAACGGCGGATTTGAACTGGTACCTGACCGTCAAAATCCAGCGTAAAAGTTGTTTTGGAATTGGGTAAAATTGGCTTAGCCAAAGTCACTTCGAGAATCGTTCCTACTTCTTTGGCAACAGCCGAAACACCATCTTGTTTGAAATTTGAAATTTTTAAATATCCAATTTCATTCGGTTTCAGATTTTTAATTCTGCTTTCTTTTACCTCTTTACCATCGACTTTTATCTTAGTCGCCATACGTGGATCAGGATCCTTGATACTTTGAATTCTAGCATCCATTTCGCTTCCTGGCTGGAAAGCATTATTATATAAATGATAATATACTTTTTTTAATGTATCCAAGGAATTATTGGTATAAAGTAACTCTTGTTTTCCTTTGTACTGATAATTTTTTACATCCATGGCAACATCCATTTTATAATCGACATGTTGTTGCCAATAACCTTGTTTTTGGGCAAACAGATTACCAAAACTTAGGGAAAGAAAGAATAATAAAAAGTGTTTTCTCATGGTATTTAAAATAAAAAATGGAAGAGTTGTTGACTCTTCCATTTGAGTAATAGATATTGAAATTATTTCTTAGCCATTTTCTCTGCCATCAATAATGCATTATAAGCATTTACCATTTTGGCTGATTTGGAAGAATTGGCAGCTGTTTTAGATGTTTGTTCATCTCCCAAAAGCACATTGGAAGGAAGAGGTGTCCCAGAATCTATCAAGATTTGTTTTACTTGTTTGGCCGATAATTTTGGATAATACGAACGGATCAAGGCGGCAACACCTGCAGCATTTGGTGAAGCCATTGAGGTTCCTTGCAAGTATTTGTATTTGTTGTTTGGAATAGTTGCATAAATTTCGTCACCAGGTGCAAAAACATCTACATTGAAAGTTCCGTAGTTCGAAAAGGGAGCGATTACGCTATCTCCATATTGATTATTCAAGGCACCAACGGTAAGTACGTTGGATGCAAATTCTTTTTTATTGTCATCGGAGTCATTTGGAAAATTTGCATTTTCGGGCAAATCAATATTTTCTCCATCATTTCCAGCGGCATGAACAAATAAAACATCTTTCTTTTCTGCGTATTTTATAGCATCAAAAACCCATTGCTTGTGTGGAGAATAACTTTTTCCAAAACTTCCGTTGATTACTTTTGCACCATTATCCACAGCATAACGAATAGCCAATGCAATGTCTTTATCGTACTCATCACCATCTGGAACCGCTCTTACGGCCATTATTTCTACATTATCGGCAACTCCATCTCCACCAATGCCATTTCCTCTTACTTGGGCAATAATTCCTGCAACGTGAGTACCATGAAGTGCTTCTTCCTTGTCTGGTCCGTACACTATATTGTTACCGTATTTTGTACTTTTAATATCTTCGGGATTGTCACCAAGTATTTTTCGGCCATCGAATTCCTTGTTTAAATTATAATTAAGCTGGTCGTAAACGTACTTATTATACTCTTCGAGTTCTGCTCTAAAAGTTGGTCCGGCATTGGTCAAAATTCGGGTCATGACCATTTTACTTTTAGTCAAATCTGGATCCGTGGTAACTATTCCATTTACATCTTCAATAGTATAATTCTCTTTGCCTAAATGCTTTTGAATCGCTTTATCGGCACCCAACAAGAAATCAACTTGTTGTTTGTCTTTCAAAGCCTTATCGTTTTTTTTATCATAAGCCTCCAAAGCACTTTTATAGATTGCCGATCCATCATCTCCCTTTTTTACAATTCGGGTCATTTCCAAAGTTTCATGTACTGCGTCTCCTAGGAAATTCCAACCGTGAATATCATCGATGTAGCCGTTTTTATCATCATCTTTGCCATTTCCGGCAATTTCTTTTTTATTGGTCCAAATAACAGATTTCAAATCTTCATGGTCAATATCCACACCCGAATCTACAACACCGACAATTACCTTAACTCCTTTTTTTCCCTTTAATAATTCCGAATAAGCTTTATCTACGCTCATTCCTGGAATACTGTCTTTTGCCAAATCCAAATGAGACCATCTTTGTAATTCAGACTCACTTAGTTTTCCTTTTTTGGCTGTATATGTAGTTGCTGTTTGTGCATTAGCCGATAGGCATAGAGTCAAGGCTCCTACTAATGCCAATGAAGTTAAATTTATTCTTTTCATTCTGTATATCGTTTTTCGATTTTAATAATCAACTCCAAAAATAATAGAAGTAAATTAAAAATAACGCAATAATTAACTGTTTTTTATGATAAAATAACCTTTTAAACAACTTTTGTTATAAAACCAAAACCATGGAGATTTGGTTAGCTTGTATTTTGCAAGAAATAAAGCATGTTTAATCATGCATTAATAAATAAAATCAAGGATTTACAAGGGCAAAATGATTGCAGATTTTTGATTAATACCAAGATTTCCGGATCTCATTTTTGATAACTGCCTGCTAACTTGTCATATCTTCTTTTTCATTCAAATGCCTGATGATTTCTGCAATTAGTCCAGTCCAGCCTGTTTGATGATTGGCTCCCAATCCTTTGCCAGTGTCTCCATCAAAATATTCAAAAAACAAATGATTTTTATTGAAAAGCGGATCTTCCTGAAACTTTTTATATTCGCCATACATTGGAATTTTTTTATTGGTATCGGCAACAAACAGTTTTAATAATCGCTCGGCTACACCTTCGGCGGCTTCTTTTAAATTTACCAATTCACCAGATGCAAAAGGAAATTCCACCTTGAAATCTTTTCCGTAATAGCTGTGGAATTTTTCCAATGAGTCCAAAATCAGATAGTTCATCGGGAACCAAATTGGTCCTCTCCAATTCGAATTGCCACCAAACATGTCTCCAGTAGCTTCGGCCGGAGTGTAATCTACCTGAATGGTTCCTCCGTCATGCTTGAATTTATAAGGATGTTCCTTATGGTATTTGGATAACGAACGCACTCCAAAATCCGACAGAAATTCTTTTTCATCAAACATCCTTTTGAGGATCATTTTCATACGATGTCCTCTAAGGGTTGAGAGCAAACGAGTTTCTCCTTTTCCGGGATTGTACCAGCTGGAAACCAAACTAGCCAAGTCTGGGCGGTTTTTCAAGACCCATTCCACACGACGTTTAAATATAGGGAGCTTTTCAAGTAATTCGGGAGTTAAAACTTCGACTGCAAACAGCGGAATCAATCCAACCATCGAGCGGATTTTCAGCAGTTGGGCATCACCGTTTTCCTTATGAAGCATATCATAATAAAATTGATCTTCTTCGTCCCAAAGGTTTACCTTATTGTCACCCAAAGCCTGCATCGCCCCCGAAATTTGAAGGAAATGCTCAAAAAATTTGGATGCCATGTCTTGGTAAACAGGATTTTTAAGGGCTATTTCACAGGCTATACGCAACATGTTGAGACAGTACATTGCCATCCAGCCAGTACCATCGGCTTGTTCCAGATGTCCTCCCGTAGGCAAATCGGCAGAGCGGTCAAACACACCAATATTATCCATTCCGAGGAATCCACCTCCAAAAACATTATTTCCGTTTTTATCTTTTAAGTTTACCCACCACGTAAAATTGAGCAGCAGTTTATGGAAAATGCGTTCCAAAAAAACAGTATCGCCAACACCGTTTTTTGCTTGTTTGTCAATTTCATATACTTTCCAAGTTGCCCATGCGTGCACGGGCGGATTGACATCCGAGAACGACCATTCATACGCAGGTATCTGTCCATTTGGATGCATGTAATACTCCCGAAGAATAACCGATAATTGTCTTTTGGCAAAATCAGGATCCAATCTCGCCAATGGCAAAGTATGGAAGGCCAAATCCCACGCAGCAAACCAAGGATATTCCCATTTGTCGGGCATCGAGAGAATGTTGGACGTGTACATGTGTTTCCAAGAACTGTTGCGACCTTCCTTGCGGTTAGCATCGGGTCTTGGAGTGGAAGGATCACCTTTTAACCATTCATGAACATTATAGTAGTACCATTGTTTTGTCCAAAGCATACCTGCATACGCTTGACGTTGAATGGATTTTAAATTCTCGTCTTTTACCCCTTTTTGAAGTGGTTCGTAAAATTCATCGGCTTCCTCGATTCTTTTTTTGAAAATGGTATCAAAATCTTCAAAAGGATTGTTTGGGACAGTATTTGTAAATCTTAGTCGGTATTCCTTTTTGCCCTGCGGCGGAATAAAATCATCATAATGTACCGAAGCTTTGGTTCCAACAGCCTCTGGATTTATGCTGGCCTTTTTTTGACTTATAATATAATCGTTAATACCGTCTTTGGCATAGGACGACTGTGCCGGTGACTTGTATAATTTTTCAAAATTAGTTTTATTGTCGCAAAACAAAAGTTCTTTGGCATTTTCGGCATACAGATTAAAATTGCCCACAAGACGATGTTGTACTTCAATATGTGATTTACCAACACCTGTTAAAGTTGGTTTGTGTTTGTAATTATCATATCCCCAACTCCAGGTATTCCTGAACCAAATAGTAGGCAATACCGAAATAGGAGCTGCCAATTTGGATCGGTTCTCTACCGTTATCTTGATTAAAATATCTTGCTCTTGAGCTTTTGCGTATTCTATGGTAATATCAAAATACTCATCCTTGTCAAAAACCCCTGTATCCAACAGTTCATATTCTGGTTCCAGACGGCTTCGTTTTTTACTTTCCTCTATTAACTTTTCATACGGAAAGGCGGCATGAGGATATTTGTACAGCATTTTTTGATACGAATGCGTAGGAGTTGCATCTTGGTAATAATAAATTTCCTTAACATCCTCACCGTGATTTGATTCGGATGGGGTTAATCCAAACAAACGCTCTTTTAAGATTCGGTCTTTATGGTTCCAAAAAGAAAAAGCCAGACAAATGTGCTGTTTATTATCTGATATTCCTCCAATACCTTCTTCGCCCCAGCGATAAGCTTTGGAACGTGCCATATCATGAGTAGTGCTTCCCCAGGCGTAACCGCTTTGAGAATAATCTTCCCTAACGGTTCCCCACTGTCTTTCGCTTAAATAAGGACCCCATTTTTTCCAGCCTTTGTTATCGGTTCTTAGCTGCAAACGCGCTCTTTCGGCACTAATTTCAGGATTATTTTCTGGCATACCGTTCTAATTTGTTTTTTCAGTTGCAATTTAGACAAAACAGGTATAAAAAATGGTAAATAATCAGCAAAAATCATTTATAATAATTAGTGAAAGAAAAAATTATGAATTGTTTTTTTATTGTATTTACAGAATTGGAATACAAAGTAGAAATTGCAGTGGCTTTTTAGAAAGTCATTATATAATCCTTTTATATAAGACTATTATTTTTTAGACAAATATTTGGTTTTAGAATAGAAAATCCTTTTTTTGTCTAAGAGATTCAGTTCTTGTTTGAGGTTTTTAATGTCATTTTAATAAATCAAAAATGATTTTGCATAAATTTTAAATATCGACAAAATCAGAATCTGTTAAATTTATATTTTGTGTTGTCAATAATTCCGAATTACTTGCTGGAAAAGTAAAAACAGCTTTTTGATGCTTTCCATCTGGTTTTAATCTTAGGAAAGTAATTTTTTGGATTCCAAATCTATTTATAAAAATTCTTTTTACGAATGTACTATTACTTGTAATTTCTGGACTGTTTATTTTTCTTGTGGAATCGTGATCAATCACAATTGGAAAAATTTGAATGTTATTCATAGTTATAGTTACATCACAAGGATATAGTTTAACAAAATTAGTATCATTAAATGTAAACGAATTGCCAATATTTTTAATTTCAACAAAATCTGAATATCCATAATAACTTTGATCAATAGGTCTATTATCAATCATTAATTTATATGAAGAACCTTCACCCGTGGTTTTAAATGTAATTTCGTATTCGCCATTATTATTTGTTGAAGTTGAATCTATATATTTCAAAAAATAATCGAAACTTCCTCCATCGGCTACAAATTTATCTTTAAATTCTCCAATTTTAACAACGGCATTTACAATTGGCTTACCTTGAAAATCAGATAATTTACCTGTTACTTTTGTTACAATTCCACTCTCAATATTTTCTTTTTCGCATCCCATTAATGATAAAAAGAAAAACATACAAATCAATTTTTTTTTCATAAACATTCTGCCTTTTTATTTACAAATCTATCCATTCGATATTTAGCCTGATATACATTTAGTTATACCTTTTCAAATATAGGAATAATAGTTCATAACATACATGCCGTGTGAATAACATAAACTAATGTCATTAAATAAGAGAAATTCTGAAGATTTAATGTTATTGTGCAGCAAGGTTTTTCAGCATTTCGGAAGTCATGTTTTCCAAATCAAATTTATGACTCCAACCCCAATCTTCCCTCGCTCGGGAATCATCTATACTGGCAGGCCAGCTATCGGCAATTTCTTGGCGAAAATCAGGCACATACGTGACTTCGAGTTCCGGGATATGTTTCTTGATTTCGGCAGCTATTTCGGTTGGGGTGAAACTCATGGCGGCCAGATTATAGGAAGAACGAATCTTGATTTGTTCAGCCGGTGCTTTCATTATATTAATTGTAGCCGCAATGGCATCGTCCATGTACATCATTGGCATTCTGGTTTCGGAATTCAGGAAACACTCGTATTTACCATCACTTAGGGCTTTGTGATAAATATCTACGGCATAATCCGTGGTGCCACCACCGGGAAGCGTAGTCCAGCTAATCAAGCCCGGATATCGTATACTTCTAACATCAACCCCAAAATGTGTGTGGTAATACTCGCACCATCTTTCGCCAGCCTGTTTGCTGATTCCATATACAGTCGAAGGTTCCATGATGGTGTATTGTGGCGTGTTTTCTTTTGGCGTTGTCGGGCCAAAAACGGCAATACTTGAAGGCCAGAAAATCTTTTTTATTTTTTTGGCTTTCGCCAAATTTAAAACATGAAATAATGAATTCATATTCAAATCCCAAGCAAAGGCAGGGTTTTTCTCGGCTGTTGCCGATAGTAAGGCTGCCATCAAATACACATCGGTGATTTGATGGATTTCGACCAAATGTTCAATTTGATTAAAATCCAAAGCATTAATTACTTCAAAAGGACCGGAATTGACAACATCGTTATTCAATTTTCGAATATCGGAAGCTATTACATTGTCAGTTCCATGCAAGGTTCTGAGTTGATGCGTTAATTCGGTTCCTATTTGACCGCAAGCGCCTATAATTAAGATCTTTGGATTCATGTCGTATTGTTTTGAACTACAAAGATAACGATTTCGATAAATATCACAATTTATCAAAAAAAGTTATAAAAATAACAAAATCATTTTAAAAGCACAATTCGTTTCCCCTTTTTAATTGTTTAAATTCAAACAAAAAGAGAAATTATTAACAGATTGTTATTCTAATATTGAAATTCGGTATTGTAAATTTACTTTGTAACTTTGTAGTTCAAATAATTTGGAAATGAACAATAAATTAATGCTGCTTTTTTTGATGATTTTGATGCAAGTGTCGTGTAACAACAGTAGCGATAGTCGACTTGCCGATCAATTAAGGTACACAAAAAAGAAGGAATTAATTTTTAGCAATATAAATAAGGGGTGGAATTTTTTTGATACTCCAATCAATACTACTTCCGAAGAATCTATAAAAACATGGCCTCAATGGCGTGAGTTTATGGAGGAATTGTCAAAAAAGCCTAAGAAAACAATTAGTGATTTTCAAAAGAAATCGAAAACACTGACAACCAAGGTGATGGCACTAAATTCCAATATTCCAACACAATTTGACACTCCACAGATAAGAAGCAGAATTGCAACCTTAATTACACAAGTACAAATGTTGGATTTGTATATTAACCTTAATGAAGTCTCTGATAAAAAAGTAACCGGTCTTGTTGCCGAAATCAATATTGAGTTAGTTTCGTTTCAAAGACAAATGGATAAAATTGTAGAAAAAAGCAAGATTCCAATAGAGAATGGGGAATCAGAATTGTTACAAATGATTACAGATACCACCAGAGCAATACCTGGAGCAAGTCCTATTCTGACTCCTGTGACTCCAAACAGTACGAGCAGTTTTATGAATGGAAAAAAACCAAACGAAGTACAACGTTGAGTAAGGCCACTACTATATATTCGGTTTATGATTCTTCTCCCAAAACGGCTCAGATTGTAGCCAGTTTACAGGGAAATAATCAAGTAAAAATACAATTGGATGGTCTGTTGGGATCGGCAGTTTCCTTTGTAATTCAGTCAGTTTTTAAGAAATCGGAACTTCCTTTTTTGGTGGTTTTGAACAATAAGGAAGAAGCTGCTTATTATTTGAACGATTTGGAACAAATGCTGGGCGAACAGGATGTGTTGTTTTATCCAGGTTCGTTCCGTCGTCCTTACCAGATTGAAGAAACGGATAATGCGAATGTTTTGCTTCGTGCTGAGGTTCTTAACAGAATCAATTCCCGCAAAAAACCGGCTGTTATTGTTACGTATCCCGAAGCACTTTTTGAAAAGGTTGTTACCAGACAAAATTTGGATAAAAACACCTTGAAGGTTACTGTTGGCGACAAAATTTCGATTGATTTCCTAAATGAAGTTTTGTTTGAATATGAATTCAAAAGAGTAGATTTTATTACTGAACCAGGTGAATTTTCGGTTCGTGGAGGAATTGTCGATGTGTTTTCGTTTTCGAATGATAATCCGTACCGAATAGAGTTTTTTGGCAATGAAGTGGAAAGCATCCGAACTTTTGATGTGGCAACCCAATTGTCATTGGAACAAAAGAAAAAAATCACCATTATTCCTAATGTTGAGAATAAAGTTTTTCAGGAAAACAGAGAAAGTTTTCTGGATTATATAGCCGAAAAAACAGTTTTGTTTTTTCAGCATACTGAGAATCTTTTATACGAATTGGACAAGCAGTTTGCCAAAGCCGAAGAAGCGTATGAGAAACTTTCCAAAGACATAAAACATGCTACTCCAGAACAATTGTTTTTGAATCAAAAGGCATTTGTACAGCGAGCTTTGGATTTTTCGGTGGTTGAATTTAGTTCTAAAGCTATTTTTAAAACGACCAAAAAGTTTGAATTCCACATTCAGCCACAGCCGTCGTTCAACAAACAATTTGATTTGTTGATGAATAATTTGAGTGACAATCATTTTAATGGTTATCAGAATTATTTGTTTTGTTCGAATGAAGCGCAGACCAAACGGTTTCATGATATTTTCGAATCTTTAGATGAAGCTAATTCTGAGAATATCCGAAAGCAATACAAAACGATTGTATTGCCTTTGTACCAAGGTTTCATCGATCAGGAAAACCAAATATGCTGTTATACCGATCATCAGATTTTTGAGCGTTATCATAAATTCAGCATCAAAAATGGTTATTCTAAAAAACAGAATTTAACTTTAAAAGAACTTACGTCTTTGTCCGTTGGCGATTATGTAACGCATATCGATCATGGAATTGGGAAGTTTGGCGGTTTGCAAAAAATACAGGTTGAAGGTAAAACGCAGGAAGCCATTAAACTTGTTTATGCCGATAATGATATTGTGTATGTGAGCATTCATTCGCTGCATAAAATCTCAAAATACAACGGTAAAGACGGAACACCGCCCAAAATTTATAAACTAGGTTCGAACGCCTGGAAAGCTTTAAAACAAAAAACCAAAGCTAGAGTCAAAAATATTGCATTCAATTTGATTCAATTGTATGCGAAGCGCCGATTGGAAAAAGGATTCCAATTTGCACCTGATAGTTATTTGCAAAATGAGTTGGAGAGTTCTTTTATTTATGAAGATACGCCCGACCAAATCAAATCGACTCAGGAAGTCAAAGCCGATATGGAAAGCGAACGTCCAATGGACCGCTTGGTTTGTGGCGACGTAGGATTTGGTAAAACCGAAGTTGCGATTCGTGCTGCTTTCAAAGCTGTAGATAATAGTAAACAAGTTGCGGTTTTAGTGCCGACAACTATTTTGGCGTACCAACATTATAGAACATTTAGCGAAAGATTGAAAGATATGCCGGTTTCTATCGGTTATTTGAATCGTTTTAGAACAGCCAAACAAAAAGCCGAAACCCTTAAACAATTAGCCGAAGGAAAACTCGATATTGTCATTGGAACGCATCAATTAGTGAATAAAAATGTAGTTTTCAAAGACCTTGGATTATTGATTGTAGACGAGGAACAAAAATTTGGTGTCAACGTAAAAGACAAACTCAAAACGATTGCTGCCAATGTGGATACGTTGACTTTGACCGCAACGCCAATTCCTAGAACCTTACAGTTTTCATTAATGGCGGCGCGTGATTTATCAGTGATTACAACGCCACCGCCAAACAGATATCCGATTGAAACGAATGTGGTTGGTTTTAATGAAGAGTTAATCCGTGATGCGATTTCGTATGAAATTCAGCGAAACGGACAGGTTTTCTTTATCAATAACCGAATCGAAAACATCAAGGAAATTGCCGGAATGATTCAGCGTCTCGTGCCAAGTGCCCGAGTAGGAATTGGTCACGGACAAATGGAAGGTGCCAAACTCGAAGAATTGATGTTGGCTTTTATGAATGGAGAATTTGATGTTTTGGTGGCAACAACAATTATCGAAAGCGGATTGGACGTTCCAAATGCTAATACTATTTTCATTAATAATGCCAATAATTTTGGATTATCTGATTTGCATCAAATGCGAGGTCGAGTAGGGCGTAGCAATAAGAAAGCATTTTGTTATTTTATTTGCCCGCCGTATTCTCACATGACTGAAGATGCGAGGAAACGAATTCAAGCTTTGGAACAATTTAGCGAGTTGGGAAGCGGATTGAATATTGCGATGAAAGACTTGGAAATTCGTGGTGCAGGAGATTTATTGGGAGGTGAACAAAGTGGTTTTATCAACGACATTGGTTTTGATACCTATCAAAAAATCATGAATGAAGCGATTGAGGAATTGAAGGAAAATGAATTTAAAGAATTGTATCCAGAAGAGAACAATATCGAAACCAAAGATTATGTAAAAGACTTGCAAATCGACACAGATTTTGAGTTGTTGTTTTCAGATGAATATATCAATAATGTTACCGAGCGTTTGAGTTTGTACAATGAATTGGCAGACGTTAAAAACGAGGAAGAATTGGTTGTTTTCCAAAATAAATTGATTGACCGTTTTGGCCCAATGCCACCAAGAGCGATTGCGTTAATGAATAGTATCCGTATGAAATGGATTGCTACCAGAGTCGGAGTCGAGAAATTGGTACTGAAAAAAGGCAAGATGATTTGCTATTTCGTTTCCGACCAACAATCGGATTATTATCAATCGAAACGTTTCCACAAAGTGATTCAGTTTGTACAAACGAACAGCAATATTTGTGTCATGAAAGAAAAGCACACCCCAGCTGGTTTACGACTTTTATTGACTTTTGATAATGTGAAATCGACAAGAGTGGCTTTGGAAATGATGCAGAAGTTGGGTGGGGAGTAGAGACAATCATTTCTTTTAAAAAAGAATATTCCAATATTATAAAACAAAAAAAACTATGAGATTAAAACTTTACATCATTATTTTTCTATCCATTTCCTTTGTCACTTTTGGTCAGGAAGACGCAAGAATAAAAAAAGAAATAGCAAGTTTTTTTGCCAAGGCAGATAAAAATAATCTTCAAAGCGTACTCTCATTTGAAATAAATAATAAAGTTGGATTGATAGATGCCACAACCAAAAAGGTATTACTTAAGCCTATTAAAAATTTTCAGGTAAACACCTTGTTTAACCCTGTAATGACAGGGTATTATAAAGATTATAGTTTTGAAATAGATTCCAATAATTTTCATATAACAGTTAAAAAGGACGAAACCAATACCGAAGAGCATCCGCCAATAATGGAAGTTGTCAATTCACCTGCAGATCCACGCGAAAAAATGATTTCGAAGGAAAAGGATTTTAAAGGATTTACAATGGATGAGAATGGAAATTTGAAAACTTTTTCCGAAATATATGAACATGATTTTCCATCCTACCTTTATCCATTTAAGTACAAAGGCAAATATTATGCAATAGCAGGAAAAAAAGCAGATAATAATAAAGTGTATTACGGGATAATTGATACTGAAGGAAATACCGTTCCACATTTTGATTTTGTTCACGAGTATTTATATTTTAATGAATTCGCAAAAAGTGAAGAGGATATGTGGTTTATAGTTAATTCCTATATAAATAATTCTTGTGAGACATTGCTCGAAAAAGCATCGTTTATGAACATGGAAGGAAAGGAAAAACTCAAAGGAGAAATACCTACTAGTCCAACTGCAGATATTTTTGGATTGGATGCTAATTCTTCTGGATGTTTGAAATTCACGGCTGTTTTGGATCTTCAAAAAATGGAATGGATAGTTAAACCTCAGTCAAAAATAAAAATCAGATGGATGGATTATACCTCTAAAACAGTGTTGAATACTCATTCAATATCTGATAAAAATAAAGCTGTAATTTATGTTAAAGTGATTGATGGTGATTCTGTTTATTACATGGATTTAGATTTAAGGAACAAGTATATGCCAATAAAAAATTAGTGTTTATTACCCGACAGCTGCTCATTGTAAACGGGTGGCATCATGCGGTGATTGGATATTTTGTATCCAACCACCAATCCGATTATTATCATCCAAACGTTTCCATAAAGTGATTCAGTTTGTACAGACACACAGAAAATATATTGAAAGTTGCTAAAGTTTGGCAGGACAAAAATGCTTTTTCTTTGATGAGTTATACAAGTGTAAAATTATCAATAAATATTTTCCTTGCTAATTTAGATAGTGATTTGAAATTTTATTGAATCAATTATAAAATTTTTAATCTCTGAAAGTCAAATAGTTAGTTAAAACTTAGCTTTTGTTTTTAAAAGCTAATGAAAAATAGATACATTTGTTATACTAATTTTTAAGTTATGAATCTAGCTACCAGAAAATATAATTTTATTCAGGAAATAACAGCAATGGATGAAGTTCTTTTGGAAAAACTTGAAATGGTTTTAAAAGCCAACAAAAAGGATTGGTATGATGATTTAAGCTTAGAAGAGAAAAAAGAAATTGAAATGGGTCTAAAAGAAGCTGATAATGACCAATTGATAAGTCATAAAGAGGCAATGAGTCAATTTTCTAAATGGCATTAAAAGTTAAATGGACACTACAAGCTCATAAAGGCTTGGCAAAAGTTATCGCTTATCTAGAAGCAGAATGGACTTTTAGAGAAATTCTGCAATTAGAAAAAAATATTATCCAACTTACCAGTCAGATTGTTCTTTTTCCTGATTTATATCCTAAATCTAAAACCTATGCAAACCTCCACAAGGCAATTGTAGATAAAAATAATTACTTGGTTTATCGTGTAAATCACAAAAAATCTACGATTGAAATTATTAATTTCAGAGGAACAAAACAAAAACCAAGACATTGATTTTTGGTGTTTTTATCTTTTAATTATCTCGGGCCTTTTTTGTAAATAATCCCTATATTTGATTTTTACAAATTCTATTTCCATGAAATCAAGATCAATAGAAAATTTTTACGAGGACATTTCTTCGGAATGTTTTATAGAAAAGAACGCATTGTTGTTGCCCAACGGTATTCAAAAAGAGCTTGGACATTTCAATGTTTTTAGTATTAAAGAACTTTATGAAAGGTTAAAGGGGAAATCCTGTATGCCTTATGATAAAAGAGCCTATTACAAAATAAGTTTGATCCGTGGCAAAAATAGGGTGGAGTATGCCGACAAGGTAATCGAGGTTGACCAGTACGCCCTTTTATTTGCTACGCCAAAAATTCCATATAATTATCTTCCATTAGATATGCAGCAGTCGGGGCATTTTTGTGTTTTCACCAATCAGTTTTTGACAAAGGATAAAACGGGAATGGACTTGGATAAACTGCCAATTTTTCAAACAGACGGTTATCCGGTTTTTCAGCTGACAGAGGAAGAAGTTGTTAAAATTGATTTGATTTTCAAAAAGATACATCAGGAAATTAATTCTGATTATGTGTATAAATACGATTTGATTCGGAATTATGTGGCGGAGCTGATTCATTTTGGACAAAAACTGCAGCCTGTTACGGCCTTGTATTCCAAACATAATTCTGCTGCTAGAGTTTCTTCATTATTTGTCGAATTACTCGAAAGACAATTTCCTATTGAGTCTTCCCGCCAGCGTCTGGAATTGAAATCGGCGAAGGATTTTGCTGACCGTTTATCTATTCATGTGAATCATCTCAATAAGGTTTTAAAGGAAAGTACAGGGAAAACTACCACCGTTTTAATTAGCGAACGATTGATTCAGGAAGCCAAAACCCTGTTGAAAGAAACAGATTGGAACATTTCGGAAATTGCTTATTCGCTCGGTTTTGAAGAGCTGGCACATTTCTCCAATTTTTTCAAAAAGCAAACAGCCTTGTCTCCATTGTCTTTTCGAGTTTAAATAGTTTGATTTGAATTTTGCAAATTCTGGATTGATATTTACAACCATGAAACTTTTCATCTGAATTAATTTTGTCTTAGTTAATTTAAAACAAAAACTTAAAATGGGAAATAAAATTGCTCTGGTTACCGGCGGAAGCCGTGGATTAGGAAAAGATATGGCTTTGAGTCTTGCCAAAAAAGGACTAGATGTTGTGCTAACGTATCACAGCAAAAAAGTGGAAGCGGAAGAAGTTGTGAGCGAAATCGAAAAATTAGGTCAAAAAGCCGTGGCACTTCAACTGAATGTCGCTGAAGTAAGCAGTTTTGACTCCTTTTTTCAAAATGCATCAACGGCTTTAAAGAATACTTTTGGCACTGATAAAATTGACTTTTTAATCAATAATGCCGGCGTTGGTGTTTACGAAAGTTTTGACAAAACTACGGAAACCCAATTTGATGACATGGTTAATATTCATTTTAAAGGTGTTTTTTTCCTGACACAAAAAGCTTTGGACATACTAAATGATGGTGGTGGAATAGTAAATATTTCATCTGGATTGACACGCTTTTCATTTCCTGGATATTCTGCTTATGCGAGTATGAAAGGTGCAATTGAAACATTGACCAAATATCAAGCACAGGAATTAGGGGCAAGAAAAATCAGGGTCAATATTGTTGCTCCCGGAGCGATTGAAACCGATTTTGGTGGTGGTGCGGTTCGCGATAATGAACAGCTAAATCAGCAGATTGCTTCGCAAACTGCATTGGGACGTGTAGGTTTGCCTGACGATATTGGAAGTGTAGTTGCCTTTTTGTGCACACCCGATTCAAAATGGGTAAATGGTCAACGTATAGAGGTTGCAGGAGGAATTCATTTGTAAAAACATATCTGCCCTGACGGGAATTGTAATTATTTTTAACACCTATTTCGCTAATCTGAATTAAAAAATTAGTGAAATGGGTGTTTTTTTACCTCGTCACTTCTTCAATCAAATAAAAAATAGATTTAAAATCAATACCACTCATTTTCTCGAGCCCTATTTCACAGGTTCTGCTGGTAGAAAAGCCTTCATTGCAATTGACTGGAATCTGAGCTTTCAATTCTCGTAATCCATGTTCGTTTAATTCTGGCACTAAAAAACCTCTGTCTCCTGCAAAACCACAGCAATTGCTGTCGATAAACGTGACTTTATCGGCACATAATTGGGCCAAAGCCATCAATTGATCAGTTTTACCTATTTTTTTCACGGAGCAAACCGGAAAAACCGATATCGCCTCCTTTTTGTTTTTTACGGTTAAATGCGGCATCACATAATTTAGCATAAACTCGATCGGATCAACGATTTTCAGGTTTTTGGAAAACTCTTCTTTCGAATGATAAAAACACGGACTCATGTCATATAAAACTGGATATTTACCATTTTCCGAAGCTTTCAACAGTTCTTTTTCCAATGCTTCGGATTGTGCATGATTGGCTTCTGCAAAACCTTTGCTTGAAAAAGGCATTCCGCAGCAATGATTGTCTATTGATTCAGGATAAATTATTGTGAATCCCGCACGAATCAATAAGCGATGTGTCAGTTCGGTCAATTGCAAATCATCTGAGTCCTGAAAACGGTTTTTTCCCATGCTTCTGTTGATACAGGAAGGAAAGTAAACGACTTTTAAATCAGCTGTTGTATTCATTCTAATGCTTTTGATTTATGTTGATTTTATTCGCTCCTTTTGGCATTTCCGGAATCCATTTCGGCACTTTTCCAAAGGTGATAAAATGAGACACATTTGACAAGGCGGTCATAATGGTAGTTCCAAAAATGGAATGGAAAAAAGAAACAATTTTCAAGCCTGTTCTCAGAATTGACGTTGTCTCAGCCATGTGAGAACCAATATAAGCAGCGGTTTTTTTATTGCCAGAATCCAATTCATTGGCACGCCAAGTTTTGACAAATTTTCCAGTGTCGATATGAACGGGGCAAGCCAAGGCACAAAGCCCATCGGTGGCGCAGGTTTCATCCAATTGATAGGTAACGTCTTTTCGGATATCGGCCAAACGTTCTGGATCATCATTCGATTCTTCCAAGCGGCTTATTTCTCGTGCAATTACAATACGCTGTCTTGGTGACAATGTCAAACCTTCGGATACGCAATGCGGTTCACAAAAACCACATTCCATGCATTTGTCAACAATGTCATGAGTTTCAGGCAGCGGTTTTAAATTCTTGAGATGCGCTTTTGGATCGGGATTAATTAAAACATCGGGATTGATTTTATTATTTGGATCAAAAATATTCTTGATACGCTTCATAATTTCATAAGCGGTAGCTCCCCATTCTTTTTCAACAAAAGGAGCCATATTTCGGCCTGTTCCGTGTTCGGCTTTCAAGGAACCATTAAAACGGTCAACAACCAGAACAGCCAATTCGGACATCAGTTTTTCATAACGATCCAGTTCAGCTTGGTTCGAAAAATCCTGTGAAAACACAAAATGCAAGTTTCCTTCCAAGGCATGACCAAACAAAACGGCATCATGGTATTCGAATTTCTTGAACAAATCTTTCAATTCCAAACAGGCATCAGCCAATTGGGGCAAAGGGAAAGCAACGTCTTCAATAATTACCGTTGTTCCGTTTTTTCGCAGTCCTCCAACTGTTGGCAATAATCCTTTTCGGGCTTTCCAATTAAAATAATACTGTATAGGATCACTCGTAAACTCATAATCCACATATGTTGGAATAACCTGAATCTGTGATCTAATTTCTTCTTGTTTCTGTTTTAAAACGTATGAATCATTATCCCTGCATTCGACCAATAGCGCACAAGCAGATTCTGGTAATGTTTTAAAGTATTCTGGAGCATCATAGTCGTTTTCTACCGAACGAATGGATTCTCTATCCAACAATTCTACTGCGGCAACGGGAGCAGATTTCAACAAAATCGTAGCGTTGCAGGCATCTTGAATGGTGTGAAAAAAAATCAAGGAACAAGATTTGTGCTTTTCGTCTATAACCGTTTTGAAAGTTACATTCGAAATAAAAGCCAAAGTTCCCTCGGATCCTACCATCAAATGTTTGATAATGTCAATAGGTTCCTGATAATCAACCAAAGCATTGATACTGTAGCCAGTCGTATTTTTTATCTTGAATTTGTTTTTAATTTGATGATAAAGTGTTTCATCGTTTTTAATCTGATCTCTTAGACTTTCAATTTCCAGAATCAAGGCAGATTGATTTTTTTTGAAAGCTTCGACACTTTTCTCATCCGCGGTATCCAGTATGGTTCCGTCATGCAATACGATTCGAATGTCCGCAATGGTTTGATAAGAGTTTTGCGCCGTACCGCAGCACATTCCGCTGGCATTATTGGCAACAATTCCGCCAATCATGCAGGCACCGATTGAAGCAGGATCAGGTCCAATTTTTAATCCGTGGGGAGCTAAGTGAATATTGGCTCTAGCACCAATAATCCCTGGTTCGAGTTTTACTTTTTCCTTGTTATCTAAAAGTTCAAAGTTTTTCCAGCCATGCGTGGCAACCACTAAAACCGAATCGGTAATTGCCTGTCCTGACAAACTGGTTCCTGCAGCCCTAAAAGTTAGTGCAATATCGAGTTTTTTGGCTTGTTTTATAATTTCGACAACCTCAGCTTCGTTGTGTGCCAAAATGACGATTTTGGGAATCAGCCTATAAAAACTGGCATCTGTTCCGTATGCAAGTGTTTGCAAAGGATTGGTCAAAATACGTTTGGGATCAATAGAGACAGATAAAATGTCTTTTAACTTTTGATAAGATGGTGCCAACATAGCATTTGTGTTTTATAAAGGGCCTCTGAAGGTTTTTGAAATAAAGTGTAAATTTAGGGATAAGTGTATGTTCTACAATTTAAAAATAGGTTGAATCTTCGTAATTCTTATTGAGAAAAAATAAGCACGCAGATTAAAACTCGATTATTACATGTTTATATATTTCGCTCCTATGAGCCCCGATTGCTTCGCCAGTTCGATTCGCTCGTGTGAAGAGGAAATCCTTATAAGCCGGTGTTCGGCTTATAGATTGCAACGGAAAGCGGGACCAATCTCCTTAAATATGCGAAATTTTTCTGCTCCAAAAAAAAAACGAAGCCTATTGGCCTCGTTTTATATGGAAATGTAAAGTTCTTAGTTTTTCAAGTCTTTTATCACTTTGAAAGCGACATCGACTTCATTCTCACTAACCATAATCGTAAATTCATTAGAAGTTGAAATTACTTCATTGATTATGATTCCTTCCCAAGCCAAACGTTGAAAAATGAAATAATAAATTCCAGGAACAACGATATTTTCTTTAGGCAATTTTACGGTAATTGAAGCTAGGTTTTCTAGTTTTTGAATTAGTTTTTCGGATGCAAAATGTTTTTCAACCAAATGATTTACACTATTGCTTACCACAATATTGGTTTCGTTTACTCCTTTGGAAGAGGTATAAAAAATTTCAGGCAACGAATTAATATCGGTGATTAAATCGGCTTGTTTGTTCAAAACCGTGTCCGAAACTACAAAGGTATAATCCGTCAAGGCTGAACGAACCGTGATTTCTCCTATATTTTTTATTACTTTATTGATTTTATGATTCAATCGAAAATCCAGTTCTTCGGTCAAGCGTTTTAGAGCCATTACTACTGCCCCTTGTTTTACTTCTTTTCCAAATTCACTTTCCAACTCAGTCATAATATTTCGAGACAAAGAAGTCAAATTGATGATTCCAAGTGACAATGCATTTAATAAAAATGGTTTTGTTTTGATGTAATTTTCAACAATGGAGGAAACTGTTTTCATGAGGTATTGTGGTTTTTACGTAGTTACTACTTAGTTTTTTGAGTCTAAATTCTTTGCAAATATACATAAAAAACAATTTGTTACAAATATAACATTGTTAATTTTTTTTAAAAATAATAAAAAGCATCTATAAGGTGTTCAATAGCAAAGCTTTTCCCTTCCTTATTGATGGCAATGATATCAAAACGGACATCGAGATCCAAATCTCTTTCTGATACGTAGGCGTCAACCGCTTTTACCAAGAGTTGAATTTTTTTTGGTGTAACAAAATCTTGCGGCAAACCAAATTCCAAGGAAGATCTTGTTTTTACTTCTACGATAGCGAGAATATTTTCTTTTTTGGCAATAATGTCGATTTCGGCTTTTTGAAAAGTCCAGTTTGTATTTAGAATAGTGTAGCCGTCTTTTTTGAGGTAATCTATCGCAAGTTCTTCCCCTAATTTTCCCAGTTCGTTGTGTGAAGCCATTTTTAGAAGTTACATTTATGATAAAAAGAGAATAGAATAAGATTAAAAGCGACCCTAAAGTCTATGTTCTATTCCCTCTATTCTTTTTACTCAAAAATTACCGTATTGCAATTTTCGTTTACATCTATACTCACCGTATTGCCCATGATCAATGCTCTATTATCATGAACGTGTCCGGCAGGAAAATTATATAAAATTGGAATGTTGTATTTTTTGGTCACATCCTGAACAATTTCGTTGGCATTTTTACCCCACGGAATATCATTGTCTTTCATTTTGGTCATTCCGCCCACGATAATTCCTTTGATACTTTCGAGACAACCGTTGCGTTTCAGGTTCATCATCATTCGGTCAATATGGTACAGATATTCATCCAGATCTTCTATGAACAAGATTTTATCCGTACAATCAATCGCCGATTTGGATCCCATTAAACTATATAAAATAGACAAATTTCCGCCGACTAATTCGCCTGTAGCCTTACCAAAACGATTCATGGGGAATGGATCGATTTTATATTCCAAAGGATTACCAAATAAAGCTGTTCTCAAACTTGAAATCGATTCGGGTGCCGTTCTTTCTACACTAACTGGCATCGTCCCGTGAATTGATTTGTATCCCATCGTATTGAGGTGATTGTGCAAAACGGTAACATCACTAAAACCTACAATCCATTTTGGGTGTTGCTTGAATTTGGTGAAATCCAATAAGTCAATCATGCGTACCGTACCGTAACCACCACGGGCACACCAAATCGCCTTGATTTTTGGGTTGTCCAGCTGTTGCTGAAAATCGGCGGCGCGTTGTTCATCAGTTCCTGCCAATTGATTCAAATCCAATCCGATTGTACTTCCAATGACGACTTCCAATCCCCACGAATGCAATAAATCTATCGTAGGCTTTAGGTTATCATCGACATTTTTTCTGGCGGTTGCCACAATGGCAACGGTATCTCCTTTTTGTAAATAAGGTGGTGTAATCATAGTAAGTTGAGCTTGACTGTTTATAGCGTTTAACACAAAAATAAGCAATAGTATTCGATACAAAACAGATTGTTTTTGGATAAATAAAAAGGAACGGGTTTGTATGCTATACATTTAGAAAATGATTTATTGACTACTTTTTTTGAGCGAAACAAAGATATGCAATTCTGAATAAGGCTAATGATAGTATAAATTAAATCAGGGCATTCGCTTTTAAAAAAGTTAAACACAAATTACACTTTATCATAACCAACGGTTTCAACCGTTGGTAACAGTAGAAAAAAATTTGATTTACGTTACATTTTCCCACGGTTTTAACCGTGGGCTATGGCTATGGTGGAGACTTTCTATTGGTTTTGGAAAAAATCATTCTATTGGATTGTTTCACAAATAACATTTACGACTTCTTTATTTTGGATAAAAAATTCGAATGAATAAGGATTAGTTTTTCAGCAGACTCTAATTAAAAAAACTTGAAATTTATTTTTATTCGTGAATTCGTAGCCAAAACTTTTAAACACAAATACCGTGAAATTAAATTGATTCCGCAAACTAATACTTTTAGGCCTTAGCAAAAAAAATCAAACTTTATTCGAGATAAATAAATGTAATCAAATTACTATATTTACAAAAACAGAAAACCAATTTGAAATAATAATGACCTTAAAAAAAACTTGCTTTTGTCTGTTCTTGTTTTTTGCAATGACGAAAAACAATGCACAAACCAAAGCTTTTTCTATACATACAGTCGCATTTTATAATTTTGAAAACTTTTACGATACCATTAATGATCCGATAATTAATGACGAGGAGTGGACACCAACAGGCAATCAACATTGGAACACCAAAAAGTACAATCAAAAACTGGAAAACTTGGCTCGTGTGTTATCCGAAATTGGTTCAGCGGATAATCCAAATTCCCCAACCTTCATTGGCGGAGCCGAAATTGAAAATCAAAGTGTTCTCGAAGATTTAATCAAACAACCCAAATTGATTGACAAGGATTATGGAATCGTGCATTTTGATTCCCCAGATAAGAGAGGAATTGACGTTGCCTTGTTGTATCAAAAAAAACAATTTCAGCCCACGAGCTTTAGTAACATTCCTTTGTATGTTTATAGAAAGACAGAACCTATTAAAGAAATAGAAAAAGCCGAAGTTTCAGAAAATTTAGAAACCGAAGATGTTATTGAAATTAACACTAAAAATTATCGGGTGTACACCAGGGACCAATTATTGGTAACCGGTTTTTTGAACGGAGAAGAAATTCATATAATCGTCAATCACTGGCCATCGCGTGCGGGAGGCGAAAAGAAATCAAGTCCGTTTCGTGAGTCCGCCGGAGCCTTGAACCGAAAGATTATTGATTCCTTGCAACGCCTCAATCCCAATGCAAAAATTATTACTATGGGCGATTTAAACGACAGTCCTTTTAATAATAGTGTCAAAAAAGCACTGGGAGCCAAAGCAAAAATTCAGGAAGTTGACGCTTTTGGGATTTACAATCCTTTCGAAGAAATGGCCAATAAAGGACTGGGTACAATTGCCTATCGGGATGCTTGGGATATTTTTGACCAGGTAATGGTTTCGGGGTCGCTGTTGCAAAAGGATTATAAAACCTATCAGTATTGGAAAGCAGGCATTTATAACAAACCTTTTTTAATCCAAAAAAACGGAAAATATAAAGGCTACCCGTTACGACATTCCCTGACCGAAATTGGTTTCAGTGATCATTTTCCGGTCTATGTTTATTTGATAAGGGAGAAAAAATAATTATTTAGGGCTTGCTGAAAAAGTTTATTCTTAAGCAATGACAATGGTTAAAGAATAAAATTTCGGAGTCAGGTACAAGGTTTTTATTGTTGCAACTTTAAAAACCGTGCATTTTTTGTTAATTCTTTATCATAGCCAACGGTTTCAACCGTTGGTAACAATAGAAAGAAATTTGATTTACGTTACGTTTCCCACGGTTAAAACCGTGGGCTATGGCTATGGTTGAGGCTTTTTGGTTTTGAAAAAAAACATTCTATTTCGATTGTTTCAGAAATAACATTTACGACTTCCTTATTTTGGATAAAAAAAATTCGAATGAATAAGGATTTAACCCCTAAGAATACTAAAATAATCACTAGGTTCACAAAGCTTTGTGTGTGCCTTCCATGTAAACATTGCAGTTAAAAAAATTACAACTCAAATTTCTTTCCTTGTTCGGGGAATATAAAATCAACTCCCAGCGCGTTATCTTTTTTCAATTGTTCCTTAATTTTCTGAATATTTTTTGTTGGCGGTTTTCTATGCGTGATGATGATTTTCAAATCCTGCAAGCTTCCTTTTCCGGCAAATTCCTCCAATTTTCCAAGTTCTTTCATTAAATGATTGGGGGTTAAATGACCATATAAGGCATTATCTGGCTGCTCATTAGGGAACGAAACTTCAATAAAAATTCCCTTTAATTGTTTCTCCTTGATCAAGGGCGCAACTGCCTGCCATAATATTCGCAAATCATTGCTTTTTTCAATTTCATCTGGACCGGTATCACCTAAATATAAAACAAAATTTTCTTCGCTCTTGATCAAAAAAGCACTGCTTTCAAAAGGATTCACATGGCTCAAAGGAAATGTTTTTACAGTCATTTCGGTATTGGTTAATTTTATTTCCTCTCCAAATGGAAGCGTTTGAAAATGATATTTTTTTATTTGATAACCAATACCTTCATCTCCAAAATTAGCCCAAGTTTCTCCATTAAAATAATGCTCTTTCATCATCTCCATGCATTTTTTGGTAGCATAAACTGTCTTGGAAGAATCGGCGGGAGAATTAATAATCAGTCCCGAAACATGGTCAAGATGAGCATGAGAAATAAGATATCCCTTGATATATTTTCGCAAAACCTCATCAGCCGAGACCGTAAATACACTATTTGCAATAGCCTTCTCAATGCCCGCATTTATTGTTCCTGCATCAAGACAAATAAAAGCATTGGTGTTTTTTGGAGCCACTAAATATGCCGAAAGATTGGCTTCATCAACACCGCCTTTAACCCCCAAAGGCACCACCTCAAAAACTTTTTTTTGGGCGAACAGTGAAGAGCAAATCATAAACAAACCAATAAAATAGAATGCGATTGTTTTCATATAAAAAATGATCAATTATTTCAAGACATAAAATTACTTCCTTCTTTTTTAATCGAAGTATTTTTTTGCAAAAATCAACAACAACACAACAGAAAACTATAATTTTACTCTGGCACAGACTCATATGGGCGTGCCCCTCCCGAAAAAGGTCGGGTCGGGCTGTACGTTCCCGCTTCCCGATGAAAAATCGGGAGAGCTCCACTGCCATCCCTCACGCAAAACTGCAATCAACGAAAAAATTGGCTTTGAATCAAAATTTGATTTTAACAGCATAAAGAATATCTTTGTGTTGATAACAATTTTAGCAGAAAAAGTTACAATGGCAAATCAATTTGGAATTAAGGAAGCGTTAGCGCAATTAGGAGTTAAAACCATAAATGAAGGGACTTCAACTGGAATTAACAATTTTTCAAATGGAGAAATTCTGGAAAGTTTTTCACCTGTTGACGGCAAATTGATTGCTTCTGTAAAAATGAGCACACCTGCAGATTATGAAAAAGTAATGCAAACCGCCAGCGAAGCATTTAAAACATACCGTTTAATGCCAGCACCACAGCGTGGCGAAATTGTGCGTCAATTTGGAGAAAAATTACGTAAAAATAAAGAGGCTTTAGGAAAATTGGTTTCCTATGAAATGGGCAAATCATTACAGGAAGGATATGGCGAAGTTCAGGAAATGATTGACATCTGTGACTTTGCAGTAGGATTATCGCGTCAGTTGCACGGATTGACCATGCACTCCGAGCGTCCGGGACACAGAATGTATGAGCAATATCATCCACTGGGAATTGTCGGAATCATTTCAGCCTTTAATTTTCCAGTCGCCGTTTGGTCTTGGAACACGGCTTTGGCTTGGATATGCGGAGATGTTTGCGTTTGGAAACCATCCGAAAAAACACCATTGTGCGGAATCGCCTGCCATAATATTATTGCCGAGGTAATCCGAGAAAACAATCTTCCAGAAGGAATTTCTTGCTTGATTAGCGGTGATTATACTATTGGTGAATTAATGACTGCAGATAAACGTGTCCCTTTAATTTCCGCGACAGGTTCTACTCGCATGGGTAAAATAGTGGCTCAGGCCGTAGCAGGTCGTTTAGGCAAATCTTTATTAGAATTAGGAGGAAACAATGCAATCATTGTAACACCGGATGCCGATATCAAAATGACAGTGATCGGAGCCGTTTTTGGGGCAGTAGGAACAGCGGGACAAAGATGTACTTCCACCCGTCGATTAATTATCCACGAAAGTATTTACGATAAGGTAAAAGATGCCGTAGTCTCTGCTTACGGACAGTTGCGAATAGGAAATCCATTGGACGAAAAAAATCATGTTGGTCCATTAATTGATAAACAGGCAGTTGAAACATACAACAACGCATTAACCAAAGTTGTGTCCGAAGGTGGAAAAATCCTTGTTGAAGGAGGCATACTTTCTGGCGAAGGATATGAAAGCGGCTGTTATGTAAAACCCGCAATTGCCGAAGCACAAAATTCATTCGAAATTGTACAGCATGAAACTTTTGCACCTGTTTTATATTTGATCAAATATTCTGGAACTGTAGAGAATGCCATTGATCTTCAAAACGGCGTAGCCCAAGGTTTATCTTCTGCCATAATGACCAATAATTTGCGTGAAGCAGAACATTTCTTATCTGTGGTAGGTTCCGATTGTGGAATTGCAAACGTAAACATTGGAACTTCAGGAGCCGAAATTGGAGGTGCTTTTGGAGGAGAAAAAGAAACTGGAGGAGGAAGAGAATCCGGTTCTGATGCGTGGAAGGTGTATATGAGAAGACAAACCAATACAATCAATTATACTACAAGTTTACCTTTGGCACAAGGAATCAAATTTGATTTGTAAACTATAATAATTCAAAAAAAATTATTTTAATACATTTAAGATTTATATCAATGTATTCCAATCTTTTTACCATCTTCATGATGCTCCTCACCTATTAGGATCAACAATGACATTTTTATGGTTTTTCCCAAACACAATCCAAACCTTCATGTATTAAAAACAATCCAATTTATTGGTGAGTTAACTTGTTTTCAATTCAAAACATACTGATTCACAATTGAGTTAAAAGTAATTTTGTTGGATAATCTTATTTGTTCATGTAAGAAAATGAAATGTATTTCGTATTCTTGCACTGCTTAATAAAATCTACTTATGAAAACAAAATTACTGTTATTTTTATTCTTTTTAATGGGCATGAACACTTTTGCTCAATACACGACCATCCCCGATCTAAATTTTGAAAAAAAAATTAATCGCTCTAGGAATTGATACTGGAGCAACCGATGGACAAGTGCTAACCACCAACATTAACAAATTAAACACACTAAATGTATCTTCCAGTTCAATTGCAGACTTAACTGGAATTCAGGATTTTGTGGCTTTGACTAATTTAAATTGTGACAGAAATCAATTGACTAATTTAGATGTTTCCAAAAATACAACATTGCAATCTTTATCGTGTGGTAGCAATAAATTAAGCACTTTAGATGTTTCTAAAAATCTGTCTTTAAGTAGTTTATACTGTTCAGGTAATCTATTGGCTAATTTAGACGTTTCTAAAAATCTATCTTTAAAAACATTCTGGTGTGGAGCCAATAAATTGACAAGTATAGATGTTTCTAAAAATTTGCTTTTGGATAGTTTTCTATGTTTTGAAAATCAATTAACAAGTATAGATGTTTCTAAAAATCTATCTTTAACAGCCTTGGCCTGTACTAATAATAAACTAACTAATTTAGATGTTTCTAAAAATCTAAATTTGATAGAATTAACTTGTGCTACAAATCTATTAACAACTTTAGATATTTCTAAAAATGTTGTTTTGAAAACCATTGTTTGTGCTCATAACAATTTATCGAGCCTAAATCTTAAAAATGGAAATAATACTAAGTTTAGTATTTCTATGTATGAAGGTTTTATTGATAACCCTAATCTTAATTGTATTATTGTTGATGATGCTCCATACTCAGATGCCAATTGGTCAAACAAAAAAGATGCCACTGCTCTTTTTTCTCCTATGGATTGTTCTTTGATCACTAAGATTCCTGATGCAAAATTTGAAGATAAATTGATCGCTTTAAACATCGATACTGATGGCAAAAACGGTGTAGTACTAAATTCAAGTATCTCAACCATAACTACATTAGACGTTTCCAATGCTTTAATTTCCGATTTAAGGGGAATTCAAGGATTCATCGCTTTGAAGTCTTTAAATTGTTCAGGGAATTTATTAAAAAAAGTAGACCTTTCCAAAAACACGGCTTTTACTACTCTAAATTCCTCCAACAACCCTAATTTGATATGCATTCAGGTAGCTGATGTTGCTTATGCCACCGCAAATTGGACAACAACCAAAGATGCAATAGCGAGTTTCAGTCTTGATTGCACCGTTTATACTCTTATTCCCGATGCAAAATTTGAAGACAAATTAATTGCTCTTGGAATTGATAAAGACGGAAAAAATGGAAAAGTGGCAACTGAAAGTATCGCCTCTGTAACCTCATTGAATGTTACTTCAGGTTCAATAACTGATCTGACAGGAATTCAAGACTTTAAAGCCTTGGTTACTTTATATTGCTTTAGTAATCAGCTAACTACACTTGATGTTTCTAAAAATGTGGCTTTGGCTTATTTAAACTGTGAATATAATCAATTGACCACTCTTGATGTTTCCAAAAATGTTTCTTTAACCTCTTTATATTGCAACACCAACAAACTTACAAGTTTAAATCTAAAAAACGGAAAAAATAATTTGCTGACAAATGCCAATATAAACTTTACTAGCAATACTGACCTTTCCTGTATTCTCGTAGATGACGTTGCATACTCAAATACCAATTGGTCAAGCAAAAAAGATGCTACGGCTTTCTTTTCCCCTATAGACTGCTCTCTGATTACTAAAATTCCAGATGCAAAATTTGAAGACAAGTTGATTGCTTTAGGTATTGACACTGATGGCAAAAACGGATTAATTGCAAATACCAGCATTGTAACAGTTGTTTCTCTAGACGTTTCCAGTTCTTCAATTTCTGATTTAACAGGAATTCAGGGATTCTCCGCATTGAAGATTTTAAATTGTTCAGGGAATCTATTAAAAAAAATAGACCTTTCCAAAAACACGGCATTTACCACTTTAAATTGCTCCAACAACCCTAATTTGATATGCATTCAGGTAGCTGATGTTGCTTATGCCACCGCAAATTGGACAACAACCAAAGATGTAATAGCAAGTTACAGTCTTGATTGCACCGTTTATACTCTTATTCCCGATGCAAAATTTGAAGACAAACTTATTGCTCTCGGAATTGATAAAGACGGGAAAAATGGGAAAGTAGTCACTGAAAGCATCGCCTCTGTAAACACGCTGGATGTTTCTTCAAGCTCAATTAGTAATTTAACTGGAATTCAGGATTTTAAATCCTTGACTACTTTAAATTGCATTGGTAATCAATTAACTTCTCTTGATGTTTCTAAAAATGTGGCTTTAAATACATTAACTTGTTACTCCAATCAATTAACCTCTCTGGATGTATCTAAAAATTTGGCTTTAAATACATTATCTTGTTACTCCAATCAATTAACCTCTCTGGATGTTTCTAAAAATGTGGCTTTAACTGCTTTGAATTGTAGCTCAAACAAATTAACTTCTTTAAATCTAAAAAACGGAAAAAACACTTTATTGACCACGGCAAATATTTCATTAACCAATAACCCAAATCTACAATGTATTCTGGTAGATGATGTTACGTATGCCAATACAAACTGGTCAAGCAAAAAAGATGTTATAGCAACCTTTAATATCGATTGTACTCCATATACACTAATTCCAGATTCCAAATTTGAAGACAAACTGATTTCAATAGGAATTGACACTGATGGGAAAAATGGAAAAGTCCGTACATCTAGTATCAATACCCGAATTGATTTAGATGTTAGTGCTGCATCTATAACTGATTTAACTGGAATTGAAGATTTTGCAGCACTTAAAATTTTAAGATGTAGCGATAATTTATTAACTGCTTTAAATGTTACTAAAAACACTTTGTTAATCACTTTGTTTTGCGAAAAAAACCAACTAAGCAGTGTAAATGTTTCTTCAAACCTTAATCTTGATTATTTGGTATGTCATACTAATCAATTAACAAGCTTGGATGTTTCTTCTAATTTGGCACTAACTTATTTGTCATCCGGATTAAACCAGTTGACCAATTTGGATGTTTCAAAAAACACAAAACTAACAAGCTTATATTGTAACCAAAATAAACTAACAAAATTGAATATTAAAAACGGAAACAATAAAAACATAACGGCTTTGATAGCAACTAAAAATCCAACTTTGACATGTATTCAAGTAGACGATGCTGTCTATGCAGATTCTTTTGCAGCACCTTTTTTCAAGGATGCTGAGGCAAGTTATTCAACAAGTTGTTCCCCATTAGGAATAGAAGATTCCGTTTTTGATAAAGTTGCCATTTATCCAAATCCAACACAAGGAGAATTACACGTTGACAATATTGTTCTTGAAAAAGCAACAGTTTATGATGCAATGGGTAAATTGGTAAAAACCACAACATTTACTTCGGGAGCCAATAACAATACGATACGTTTAGAAGGATTTCCAAAGGGAATTTATTATATCTATCTAGAAAGCGAAGGAGCCAATACCGCTAAAAAAATTATAGTGGAATAATCCATGATTTGAAAAACCAAAAAAACCTATTCTCAATAATTTGGAAATAGGTTTTTTTTTATCTCTTTACATAATTTATAAAACCTCATTATAACTAAAAACTTCCTTTAATCGAACACCTTTCTCGGTATGTTCAACGGTTATGATTTCGTTATGTGCATCGTGTTCCAAAAACAAATAATAATTATTATCAGCGGCAGCGTTCAAAAATTTTGATTTTTCGGGCATAGTCAATAATGGTCGGGTATCATAACCCATCACATAAGGCAAAGGCAAATGGCCAGCAGTCGGGATCAGATCGGCACAAAAAACAATGGTTTTTCCATTATATTGAATATGCGGAATCATCATTTTCTCGGTATGGCCATCAACATAATAAATTTTGAATCCCACCTCTTTCGAAGCCTCAAAATCACTACTTGGTTTTTGAATGAAATTCAATTGCCCGCTTTCATGCATAGGCAAAATATTCTCTGATAAAAAAGAAGCTTTTTCTCTGGCGTTGGGTTTTGTAGCCCATTCCCAATGATTTTCGTTGGTCCAGAATTTGGCATTTTTAAAAGCAGGTTCATAACCCGTTTTGTCCTTGTTCCATTGGACGCTTCCGCCACAGTGATCAAAATGCAGATGCGTCATAAAAACATCGGTAATATCATCACGATGAAAACCATGTTGTGCCAACGATTTATCCATGGAATGACTGCCCCAAAGCGAATAATAGCCAAAAAACTTGTCGGATTGTTTATTCCCCATTCCGGTATCAATCAGAATCAATCTATTGCCATCTTCAATCAACAAACAGCGTGCGGCAATATCAATCAGATTATTTTCGTCGGCGGGGTTGGTCTTGTTCCAAATGGTTTTTGGGACTACCCCAAACATTGCTCCGCCATCAAGTTTAAAATTGCCAGTTTCAATTGAATAAAGTTTCATAGTACATTTTAAAGTTAAAAAACATTGCAATTTACCAAAATCTTATGGCTTGAATCTACTTCATATAACAAATTTCTATCTGGATATTAGTTATATAAATGTTATCAGTTATGAAAAAAAGCATTTTATATAGTATCTTTGCAGTTAATTTAGACGGAATAAAGATTAGAATATAAAGAAACTGACCAAAATTGTGTTGACTACAGAACTCACAATAAGTTATTTAATTCTAAAAAATTTAAAAAAAACTAAGATGATACAAGTTTCTGATACTGCCAAAAAGAAAATCATCGATTTGATGAAAGATGATGGTTATGATGCTGCTATAGACTACGTAAGAGTAGGTGTAAAAAGCGGTGGTTGCTCTGGTTTGTCATATGATTTGAAATTTGACAAAAACAAAGGCGAAGACGATAAAATATTTGAAGACAATGAAATAAAAATTGCAGTCGAAAAAAAATCGTTCCTTTATTTAGCAGGGACAATTTTGGAATTTTCTGGAGGATTAAATGGCAAGGGATTTGTCTTTAATAATCCAAATGCTAATAGAACCTGCGGTTGTGGGGAATCATTCTCACTATAAAAAGAAATTTAAACCATTAGGAATTAAGCTGATTAAGTCTTAATTACTAAATGGTTTTAAAAAGAAAAAAAATGTCAAAATACACCGAAGACGATTTAAAAATCGAATTAGAGAATAAAGAATACGAGTACGGATTTTATACTGAATTAGAATCCGAAACTTTTCCTATTGGTCTAAACGAAGATATTGTTCGAGCGATCTCCCAAAAGAAAGACGAGCCACAATGGATGACCGATTGGCGCATTGAGGCTTTTCGTGCATGGCAGGAAATGATTGAACCAGAATGGGCAAATGTTCATTACATAAAACCTGACTTTCAAGCCATTTCATATTATTCAGCTCCGAAGAAAGCAGATCCAAACAAAACACTTGATGATGTAGATCCGGAACTGTTAGAGATGTATAAAAAGTTAGGTATCTCTATCGATGAGCAAAAAAAGATGAACAATGTCGCGATGGATATTGTAGTAGATTCCGTTTCGGTTGCTACGACATTCAAAGCAACTTTGGCTGAGAAAGGGATTATCTTCATGAGTATTTCCGAAGCTATCAAAGAGCATCCGGAATTAGTCCGCAAACATTTAGGTACAGTTGTTCCTCAAAAAGACAACTTTTATGCAGCATTAAATTCGGCAGTTTTCTCTGACGGTTCTTTCTGTTATATTCCAAAAGGCGTTCGTTGTCCAATGGAACTTTCTACTTATTTTAGAATCAATCAGGCAGGAACCGGACAATTCGAAAGAACATTATTAGTTGCTGACGAAGGCAGTTATGTTTCCTATCTGGAAGGATGTACTGCTCCAACTCGTGACGAAAACCAATTGCACGCTGCAGTAGTAGAATTAATCGCTTTGGAAGGTGCCGAAATAAAATATTCTACCGTTCAAAACTGGTATCCAGGAAATAAAGAAGGTAAAGGTGGAGTTTTTAATTTTGTAACCAAAAGAGGGTTGTGCGAGAACAATGCAAAAATATCCTGGACACAAGTAGAAACTGGTTCTGCAATTACCTGGAAATATCCATCGGTTGTTTTAAAAGGAGACAACTCAATCGGAGAATTTTACTCGATTGCCGTTACAAATAATTTCCAACAAGCAGATACTGGAACGAAAATGATTCACTTGGGTAAAAACAGTAAATCAACAATTATTTCCAAAGGTATCTCAGCAGGAAAATCTCAAAACAGTTATAGAGGTTTGGTTCAAATTGGTGCAAGAGCCGAAAACGCCAGAAACTTTTCGCAATGTGACTCTTTATTAATGGGAAATAATTGTGGAGCACATACTTTTCCATACATAGAAAGTAAAAATCCATCGGCCAAAATTGAACACGAAGCAACAACGAGTAAAATTGGTGAAGATCAGGTTTTCTATTGCAACCAACGTGGAATTCCAACCGAAAAAGCAATTGCTCTTATCGTAAATGGATTCAGCAAAGATGTATTGAATAAACTCCCAATGGAATTTGCTGTTGAAGCTCAGAAATTACTTGAAATAAGTTTAGAAGGTTCTGTAGGTTAATCAAATCTAAAAGTTATGGATATCACTTTAAAAAATGTAAAGAAAAAAGATTTTCCAGTTCTAAAATCATTGGCAAAATCACTTGGTTTCGAAATTATTGAAGAAAAAGAAAAACCATACAATCCAGAATTTGTGAAAGAAATTTTGGAAGCAGCTGAAGAAGTTAGGCAAGGTAAATACGAGAAAATTTCAATGGAAGAATTGGATAAATTATGGAAATAAGATATTCTAAAAAAGCTAAAAGTGATTTAGAATTTTGGTCAAAATCAGGAAATAAAATCATTATTAAAAAAATTTCCGAATTAATTAAAGCCATTCAATTAAACCCTTTTGAAGGCATTGGAAAACCAGAAGCATTGAAACATGACTTATTAGGTTACTGGTCAAGAAGAATTAATGCCGAGCATAGAATTATTTACGAAATTATAGACGAAAATACAATTGATATTTTGAGTATCATTTCATTAAAAGGACATTACGAATAAAACAAAGATATGTTATCAATAAAAAATTTACACGCCTCAATAGGTGACAAAGAAATATTAAAAGGAATTAACCTTGAAATAAAAGCAGGAGAAGTACACGCTATCATGGGACCTAATGGTGCTGGAAAAAGTACTTTATCAGCTGTAATTGCTGGAAACGAAAACTATGAAGTAACGGATGGAGAAGTAATTTTGGACGGAGAAGATCTTGCTGATTTAGCTCCCGAAGAAAGAGCTCACAAAGGAGTTTTTCTTTCGTTCCAATACCCTGTTGAAATTCCAGGTGTATCGGTAACCAACTTTATGAGATCAGCAATTAACGAAACCCGTAAAGCTAAAGGTCAGGAAGAAATGCCGGCAAACGAAATGCTGAAATTGATTCGTGAAAAATCAGAATTATTGGAAATCGACAGAAAATTTCTTTCCCGTTCCTTAAACGAAGGATTTTCCGGTGGAGAGAAAAAACGTAACGAGATTTTTCAAATGGCAATGTTAGAACCAAAATTGGCTATCCTTGACGAAACCGATTCTGGGTTGGATATTGATGCACTTCGTATCGTTGCTAATGGTGTAAACAAATTGAAAAGCGAAAAAAACGCAGTAGTTGTAATTACGCACTACCAAAGATTATTGGATTATATCGTTCCTGATTTTGTTCACGTTCTTTATAACGGAAAAATCGTGAAATCTGGTGATGCATCACTTGCACACGAATTGGAAGACAAAGGATACGACTGGATTAAACAAGAACAAGAAGCTTAAAAAAAACTGTCTAAAGTCGAAGGTCAAAAGTCTTAAAGTCAAAATGGATGGGTAAATTTAATTCTTTCGAAGAAATTAATTCTTGGCAAAAATCAAGAATATTCAACAAAAGAATATATTTAATTACAGAAACCATAAATTTTAAAAAAGACTTTGATTTCGTTAGACAAATTAGACGAGCATCACTTTCGATATCATCAAATATAGCTGAAGGTTTTGAAAGAAATACAGATAAAGAGTTTGTTTACTTTTTATATGTTGCCAAAGCATCTGCGGGAGAAGTTCGATCTCAATTATATTTGGCATACGATTTAGAATATATTACAAAAGAAGAATTTGAAACATTATTAGAATCTGTAACAGAAATATCAAAACTGTTGAGCGGTTTTATTAAATATTTGAGTCCAAAGTCATAAAGTCATAAAGTAATTTGCTTTTGATTTTCAAACTTTCGACTTTTAACTTTTAAGACTTATAAATAACAAAATAGTTGACAATCTCGAGTCTTTCGACTTTCGACTTTCGACTTTAAGACTTAATTAAAAATGGATTTAAAAGAAAAATTACTATCGTCTTTTATGGCTTTTGAAGAGCGTATTGATGTTCATTCTGAACTTCATGACGTAAGAACTGAAGCAATAAAAAACTTTGAAAATAAAGGATTCCCAACCAAAAAAGAAGAATCTTGGAAATATACCTCGTTAAGTGCTGTTTTAAAAAATGACTTTAGCGTTTTTCCAAAAACAGATAACGCTATTCAATACAGCGAGGTAAAAAAATACTTTTTACACGAAATTGATACTTACAAAGTGGTTTTTGTTGATGGCGTTTTTAGTTCGCATTTATCATCAACTACACACGACGGAATTGATGTTTGCTTAATGTCATCAGCATTAAACAAGCCAAAATACAAAATGGTTATTGACACGTATTTTAACCAAATTGCAAACAAAGACGAAAGTTTAACTTCCCTGAATACGGCTTTCGCCAATGAAGGAGCTTATATCAATATTCCAAAAAGTAAAGTTGCCGATAAGCCTGTCGAAATAATGTATTTCTCTACCGGAAACGAAACTGCTCTTTTGGTACAACCAAGAAATTTGGTAATTGTTGGTGAAAACTCACACGTACAAATCATTGAGCGTCACCAAAGTTTAAATAATAATCCAGTTTTGACCAATTCGGTTACCGAAATTTTTGCTCAAAAACGTGCCATTGTAGATTATTACAAAATTCAAAATGACAATTTAGAGGCGAATTTAATTGACAATACGTATGTTTCCCAAAAACAGGAAAGTCATGTTTCGGTACATACTTTCTCTTTTGGAGGAAATTTAACGAGAAACAATTTGAACTTTTACCATTTTGGAGAACACTTAACAAGTACTCTGAACGGAATCACAATTATTGGAGACAAACAGCACGTTGACCATTATACTTTGGTAAACCACGCTTCGCCAAATTGCGAAAGTTTCCAGGATTACAAAGGAATTTTCAGCGACCGTTCAACAGGCGTTTTCAACGGAAAAGTATATGTTGAAAAAGAAGCGCAAAAAACAAATGCTTTCCAAAAAAGTAACAACATTCTTTTGAGTGACAAAGCCACTATCAATGCAAAACCTCAATTAGAGATTTTTGCCGATGATGTAAAATGTTCACACGGATGTACTATCGGACAATTAGACGAAACCGCTTTGTTTTACATGCAGCAACGCGGAATTCCACAAAAAGAAGCAAAAGCATTATTGATGTACGCTTTCTCAAATGCAGTTATCGAAAACATCAAAATACCAGAAATTAAACAAAGGATCACGACAATTATCGCTAATAAATTGGGCGTTAAAATTGGATTTGATTTGTAATTTGATTTCTCATAAAAAAATTAAACGAGGCTGTCCAAAAAGTAAGGACAGCCTTTTTTGTTTGCTGTTTTTAATCTAAAATAGTATTTTAGAGTTGTACAAAAAACATGCAATGGCTAAAGTAATATTTAAATCTCAATCGATCAATAC
>Ga0308157_10001813_pt1 | contig 39932 bp, 39 predicted proteins | sample PhyBR1_FD_201035 | JGI IMG/M metagenome (GOLD analysis project Ga0308157, IMG submission 201035) | Phyllosphere microbial communities from UC Gill Tract Community Farm, Albany, California, United States - DLSLB.R1 | ecosystem: Host-associated > Plants > Phyllosphere > Unclassified | place: USA... | reverse complement strand
GTCGATCCGTTGAGGTCGAACGCCTCATTCGTCGACTCGAGCGCAATGATGTCGATGTCGCGTCGCGACAGCAGCCTGGTCGTCTCACGACGCAGCGTCGGGTGGCCGACGACGATCGCGCGCTCGATCCTTCCGCCGAGCGACGGGTCGTCGAGCGCCTCGCGATACCCGTGCACGATGTCACGGCCGTAGCGCGCACCGCTGACGACCTCCGCAACGAGCGGCCAGCCGCCCTGCTCGGCGAGCATCACCGCGTCGGCGCCGGCATCGGCCCCCGCCACCACGACGGTGCGCGGCCCGCGGTCGACCACGAGCGCAGCAGGATCCGCAGCCATCAGCGCACGCGCGGCACGGACCACGCCGTGCGGATCGCGTGCCTCGCCCGCGGCGAACCAGGCGGGCGTTGCGCCCGCGAGCGGCTCGCGGAAGGGGAGGTTGAGGTGCGCGACGCCCTGAACCTGCTCCCCCGCGGCGGCGACGAACGCGCGCACCGCAAGGCCGTCGAACTCCCGCCCTGATCCGCTGGGCACGGGGGCATCGACAGCGAGGCGAGCTGCAGCGCCGAACAGCCCCGGCTGGTCGGTCGCCTGGTTCGCCCCGATGCCCCGCAGCTCCGGCGGCCGATCGGCCGTCAGCACGATCATCGGGATGCCCGAGTGATGCGCTTCGAGAACTGCCGGCAGCAGGTTCGCCACGGCGGTTCCCGACGTGCAGATCACGGCCGCCGGCACGCGGGTCTCGCGGCCGATCCCCAGAGCGGTGAACCCGGCCGCGCGCTCGTCGAGCCGCACGTGGAGCGAGGCCCTGCCCTGTCGCTCCAGCTCGGCCGCGGCGAGCGCGAGCGCCTGTGAGCGCGAGCCGGGGCTCACGACGAAATGCCGAACGCCGAGCGTCACCAGCTCGTCGAGGAGCACGCATGACGCCTCGGACGCGGGCGATTCAGCCTCGGGCATCGCGCGGGTCGTCGGGATCGTCCTCATCCGCACGATCGCGATCGGGGGCGTCGTCGGCGTTGAAGGCGTCTTCGACGTCGAGCATCGCGAGCTCTTCTTCGAGGCGACGGATGCGCTCGTCCGACGCGGTGAAGCGGGGATCGTCATCGGGCGCCGGTGCGGACGGAGCTGCGGCCTGCATCTGGGAGGGACGCGAGCGGCCTATAGTCCACCAGAGAATGCCCCCGATGACCGGCACGAGGGTGATCAGAATCCAGATGCGCTTCGAGGCGCCGCGGTGGCGCGCCTCGGGCTGCATCGCGCAGTCGACGATGCTCACGACCCAGAACGCGAACGCGATGAAGGCCAGCGGGATCAGAATTCTTGCCACGTGATCAGTCTATTGCGCTCCGCGATGAGTCGCCTGAGTTCCGTCACTCGATCGATTCGATGCGCGTGAAAGCGAGCGGCTCATCGATGATCGGCACCTCGACGGTGTCCTCGAACTCGCCTTCGCCCGTGAGGCGCGCGGCCGCCGTCTCAAACTGGCGCGACAGCGCGAACGCCGCCGCATCGCCGTCGCCCGCCACGATCGCGTCGATCAGTTCGCGGTATGTCGGCGAGACCGTGCGGCGCACCTGATAGCCGTTCTTCGCGCTGAAGCTCGCGATGCGCGTCTCGGCGAGCAGGGTCGAGATTCTGGCCGACAGGCGTCGGGATCCGACGAGGTCGACGAGCTGGCGGTGGAACTCGAGGTCGGCGTCACCGATCGGCGCGGGATCCTCTCCCGCGCTCACGGCGACCAGCCGAGCGAGGCATGCCTCGAGCTCGGCCGTCTCGGTCGCGTTCGGGCGCTGCGCGAGTCGGCGCGCGGCATGGGCCTCGACCGCGAGTCGCGACTCGTAGAGATCCGGCACCTCGTCGGGTCCGATGCGCCTGACGCGCAGTCCGCGCCCGGGGATGGAGACGAGCAGACCTTCCTGCACGAGCCGCTGCGCGCCCTCACGGAGCGGACCGCGGCTGACCCCGAGCTGGGTCGCGATCTCGACCTCGCCGAGCGGCGACCCGACTGACAGATCGCCGGCGAGGATCGCCTTGCGCAGTTCGATCACGATGAGGTCGACCGTCGACATGCGCGAGACCGGCACAACCGACCTCGCGGAATAGAACCGAGTAACGGGCTGCACCGCGTCACTCTTCCTCATGCCCAGTAGCTCTCTCACCTTCACATTGTCTCACCTGCACCACTCTGTCCTGTTGTAAACAAAAAGACAATCGGATTGCACGCCCCTCCACATTGTGACACCGTAGGAGGGTCCTGCAGCAACCGTTCCAAAGGGGAGTCACTATGAAACGACGCACGATCACGACCGCGTCCGTCGCGGGGATCGGTGTCGCCGCGCTCGCGCTCGCGGGTTGCACGTCCACCGCACCCAGCGACGGCGAGGGAGATGCCAGCACGCTCCAGAAGATCCAGGACGAGGGATCGATCACCCTCGCCATCGCCAGTGAGCAGCCGTACTCGTGGGTCGACGGATCGGGTGAGCCGACCGGCGCGACCATCGCGATGCACGAGCAGATCTTCTCGGCGCTCGGCGTCGACAACATCGAGGTCGAAGAAGTCGCGTGGGACAACCTCATTCCCGGCCTCAACGCGGGCCGCTGGGACGCGGTCAGCGCCGGCATGTCGATCACGCCCGACCGTTGCGCGGAGGCCGCCTTCAGCGACCCCGAGATCATGTACACCACAACGCTCGCGGTCCCCAAGGGCAACCCCGACGGGCTCACCGACCTCGACTCGGTGCTCGAGACCGACGGCGAGATCAAGCTCGCGGTGCAGTCGGGCGCGATCGAAGACGGCTACGTCGAGTCGCTCGGCGGCTACGACAACATCGTCCAGGTGGACACCGCCTCGTCGGGGCTCGAGAACGTGCAGTCGGGTCGCGCAGACGCGTTCGCGCTGACCGCCGTCTCGCTCGACTGGATGACGCAGGACATGGACGACCTCGAGACGACGGGCCCGTTCGTGCAGGAGATCGACGGCATCAAGCAGATCGGCGCGGGAGCCACCGTGTTCCGTCCCGCCGACACGGAGCTTCTCGAGGCGTACAACGAGGAGCTCGCCAACATCACCGGCGACGAGCAGGCGTACCTCGACCTCGTCGAGCCCTTCGGCTTCTCCGCAGAGAACCTGCCGCCCGCGGACCTCACGACCGAGCAGCTGTGCTCGGGCGATCTCGAAGAGCTCCAGTAGGCGCAGCCGTTCGTGAGCAATTATCTCGAAGCGTTCGGAAGGGCGCTGCCGCAGTTTCTCGACGGTCTTCTGATCACCGTTGAGCTGACCATCGGCGGCGCCCTCCTGGCGTTCCTCATCGCGATCGTGCTCGGTCTCGTCGCACGGTTCCAGAACATTCTGCTCCGCGGCGCAGCGCGCGTGATCATCGAACTCTTCCGTGGCACGTCTCTCGTCGTGCAGCTGTTCTTCTTCTTCTTCGTGCTGCCTCTGCCGCCGTTCTATGTCGAGCTCGAACCCATCCTCGTCGGCGTGCTCGCGCTCGGGCTCAACTACGGCGCGTATGCGGCCGAGGTCGTGCGCGGATCGATCAACTCCGTGCCTGCCGGCCAATGGGAGGCGACGACCGCGCTCAGCATGACCCCCATGCAGCGCATGTGGCGAGTGATCTTCCCGCAGGCATGGGCGCTCATGATCCCCTCGCTGAACAACCTGCTGATCCAGCTGCTGAAGGGCACCGCCGTCGTTTACACCATCACGATCGTCGACCTCACCGCCGTGTTCAACAAGCTGCGAGTGGAGACGAGCGTGTACTTCGCCTATGGAATCGCCCTCGTCGTCTACTTCGTGCTCGCCTACATCCTGATGCTCTTCATGAACGGACTCGAGAAGCGCGCAGTGCATAAGCTCGGCCGACAGGCGGTGAGCGCATGATCGACACCTCGCTCTGGAACTGGGATCACGTGTGGTCGGCGCTCCCCGAGATGCTGACCGCCTTCGTGAAGGTGACGCTCGTCGTCACAATCGTCGGCAGTGCGATCGCGATCGTGCTCGGCCTCGTCATCGCGCTCGTGCGCCGCAGCGCGCCGCAACCGATCTCGGGCGTCGTCACGTTCCTGATGAACTTCATCCGCATGACGCCGCTCGTCGTGCAGCTCCTGTTCATGTACTACGCGCTCACGAGCTGGTCGCCGCTCATGGTCGGCATCGTCGTGTTCGGCGTGCACTACTCGACCTTCATGGCGGAGGTCTACCGCGCCGGTATCGATTCCGTGCCTCGCGGCCAGTGGGAGGCGACGACCGCGCTCAGCATGTCGCCCGGTCGCACCTGGATCGCCGTGATCATCCCGCAGGCCGTGCGCGCGACTGTGCCCGCGCTCGGCAACTACGTGATCTCGATGTTCAAGGAGACCCCGTTCCTCGTCGCCGTCTCGGTCATCGACATGGTCGGTGCCGCGCGTGCCTACGGCGGCGATCACTTCCGCTTCACCGAGGTGTTCATCGTCGCCGGCGTGCTGTTCCTCCTCGCCAGCTACCCCACTTCACTTCTCATCAACCGTCTGGAGAAGCGCCTTGCCTACTGACTCCTTCACCCACACCGGCGCGATCGAGCTCGCTGAGGGCGAGACCCCCGCGATCCGCTTCAATCACATCGTGAAGCGCTACGGCGACCACACCGTGCTCGACGGCCTCGACTTCACGGTGCGCAGGGGCGACCGCGTCACCCTGATCGGCCCCTCGGGATCGGGCAAGACCACGATCCTGCGCCTCGTGATGACTCTCGAGGAGTCGCAGGACGGCTACATCCTGATCGACGACAAGCCGCTCACGCACATCGAGAAGGACGGCAAGCGGGTCGCGCTGAAAGACAAGCACCGCTCGCAGATGCGCAAGCGCATCGGCATGGTGTTCCAGCAGTTCAACCTGTTTCCGAACATGACCGTGCTCGAGAACATCATGGAGGCGCCCGTGCACGTGCTCGGGATCTCCAAGGCCGACGCCAAGAAGCGCGCGCACGAGCTGCTCGAACAGGTGGGCCTGCCCGACAAGGCCGACGCGCACCCGACCTCGCTGTCGGGCGGTCAGCAGCAGCGCGTTGCGATCGCTCGAGCACTCGCCATGGATCCGGAGATCCTGCTGCTCGACGAGGTGACGAGTGCACTCGACCCAGAGGTCGTGGGCGAGGTGCTCGGAATCCTGCGCAAGATCGCGGAGACCACCGATGTGACGATGCTGATCGTGACGCACGAGATGCAGTTCGCGCGCGACGTGTCGAACCGCGTGCTCATGTTCGACGGCGGCCGCATCGTCGAGGAGGGGGCGCCCGCCGACATCTTCGACAACCCGCAGGAGCAGCGCACGCGCGACTTCCTATCAGCGGTGGCGTAGGCGCCGCGAACTACGATGGGGAGCGTGAAGTCTCGTTCCGTCGTGCTGTACACGCTCCTCCGCCTGGCGTTCTTCCTGGTGCCCCTCGGCATCATGATGCTGTTCCCGGCGTTCTGGGGCATGTGGTGGCTCGCGGTGCTCTTCGCCGCACTGATCGGGCTGAGCCTGTCGATCATCTTCCTGCAGAAGCCGCGGGGCGCTGTCTCGGAGGGCATCTACGAGCGCCAGAAGCGACGCACCAAGAAGACGGCCCGCGAGATCGACGAGGACATCGAAGACCAGGCGAACCGAGCCGCTCAGGACGACTGAGCGCCTGCCGGTCGCCGGGTCGTGGATCGCAAGGCGAACGAGGGAGGCGTGCTCTGCACGGCGACCGAGGACAACGCCGCGAGACGAGGTCCGGACTCCTGCCGGTCGCCGGGCCGTGGATCGCAAGGCGAACGAGGGAGGCGTGCTCTGCACGGCGACCGAGGACAACGCCGCGAGGCGGGGTCCGGCGGCCGGCAGGTCAGCCGATGAGGGCCCAGGCGAAGAAGATGCCGTAGATCGGTGAGCTGATCGAGGTGAGGGCGAGCGCCGTCACCAGCTCTCGCGGCGTCTTGTACGCCCAGATGATCGCAATCGCCGGGCCGCCGGCGATCAGTCCGAAGAAGCTCAGCCACGCGACGGGGTAGAACAGCGCGACGTAGGCGGCGATCGCGTATGCGAGCAGTACGAGCACGGTGTAGAGGATCTTCGTGCCGAGCCGGCCGATGAGCACCGTGAGCGTGCGCTTGCCCGCGGCTCGATCCTGCTCGATGTCGCGCAGGTTGTTCGCGAGCAGCACCGCGCAGGCGAAGAACCCGGCCGCGACTGCGCCGAACCACGCCTCCTGCGGCAGGTACTGCGCCTGCACCCACGTGGTGCCGAGCGTCGCGACGAGTCCGAAGAAGACGAACACGAACAGCTCGCCCAGGGCGTTGTACCCGTAGGGGCGCTTGCCGCCGGTGTAGAACCAGGCGGCGACGATGCAGACGGCGCCGACGGCGATCATCCACCACTGTCCCGTGCGGATCACGATCGCGAGCCCCGCGAGCGCGGCCAGTGCGAAGAAGGTCAGCGCGACCGTGAGCACCGTCTTCGCGGGAATCCGCCCGGAGGCCGTCAGGCGTGCGGGGCCGACGCGGAAGTCATCGGTGCCTCTGACGCCGTCGGAATAGTCGTTGGAGAAGTTCACGCCGATCTGCAGCAGCACTGCGACGGCGAGGCAGAACAGGGCGATCACCCAGTGGAACTGCCGTTCTCCGTCGGCGAGCACCGCCGCACCCGTGCCGATGATGACCGGCGTGATCGCGAGCGGCAGCGTGCGCAACCGCGCGGCTCCGATCCAATCGCCGAGCGTCACGGGCGCTGGCGCAGGTTTCGTCGCAGTGCCCCTCTTCGCCGGATTGCCGCTGACATGCTTCTGATTCTTCGCCACGAGGATCCATCGTACGCGGGAAGCCGCGGCGGCCGTCAGGAGCGCAGCGCGCGGAGGTAGCGGCGCGTGTAGAGCTCCTGCAGGAGGCGAGCGACGGGGTAGCCGAGCCGGATAAGCGGTCCCGCGGGGCGCGAGAATGCGACGATACGGGTCCACACGGATCCGTCGGGACAGCGCTCCACGAGGAACGCCTCCTCGCCGCTCTCCGGGTGGCCGCGCAGTGTGCCATACGCGAAACCCGCCACGTCCGGTTCGTCGACGACGTACACGACGCGGCACGGAATAGCGCGCGGCCAGAACGGGATCCGCAAGCGCGCCTCGTCGCCCTCGCGCACCGCGCGATCGGCGGCCGAGACGCGCATGCCGGATCGGCGCTGCAGTCCCCAGTGCATCGTCTGCGCGGCCGCGGCGCGGAAGCAGGCGTCGCCGTGTCCGATCGGCGCGGACCGGTCGATCGCGCGGAATCCCGCCGGTGCGTCGCCGCGCGTCGCGCCGACGGCGGAGTAGGTGAGCTCACGCATCTCTTACCACGGTCTCGCGGATCGCGCGGCGGTCGGGCTTGCCGCTCGAGAGCCGCGGCATCTCAGCCACGCGCACGAGGCGGTCGGGACGTGCAGGTTTGCCGATCTCGCGCTCGACGGCGTCGCGGATCGCGGCGAGCAGGTCACCCGGCTCGGTTGTGACGACCACCGGTGTCTCGCCCCATCTGCCGTGCGGGGCGCCCACGACGACGGCGTCGGGGAGGATCTCGCGCACGACGTGCTCGACGCGATCGAGCGACACGTTCACGCCGCCCGACACGATGACGTTGTCGATGCGGCCGTGCACGGACACGATGCCGTCCGTGACGGATCCGGCGTCGCCGGTGCGGTACCAGCGGAGTCCGCCCGGCTCCGTGATGAACGACTCGGCGGTGCGCTCGGGGTCGCCGAGGTAGCCGTCGGCGAGGTTCGGCCCCGCGATCCGCAGCTCGCCGTCGACGCTCGCCGCTCTCACACCGTCGAGGGGAACACCGTCGTAGACGCACCCGCCGCTCGTCTCCGTAGAGCCGTATGTTCGCACGACGCGCGCGCCGAGCGCCATCGCGCGCTCGCGCAGCGCGTCGGGCAGGCGCTGACCGCCGACGAGGATCGTGGCGAACGAGGAAAGTGCGGCCGCAGTGCGCGGTTCCCGCTCCCCCGCCTCGACGAGCGTCTGCAGCTGCGCGGGAACGAGCGAGGTGTACGCGGGGACCCGCGCGCCATCGGCGAACGAGCGCATTCCGCTCGCGGCATGCGCAAACGAATCCGCGGTGAACCGCCCCGCGAGGATCGCCGGATCGCGGCCCGCGACGAGCGCGCGCACCATCACCTGCACGCCCGCGATGTAGCCGCCCGCGAGCGGCAGCAGCCAGTGCCCGTCGCCGATGCGCGCCGCCGTCGCCATCGCTGACGAGATGAGGGCGGAGCGCGACAGCACGACCGACTTGGGAACGCCCGTGGAGCCCGACGTCGTCAGGACGATGGCGGTCCCTGCCGGAACCTCTTGCGGCACGTCGTCTCCACCGCCGAGGGCGATCGCCGGTCCGGCACCCAGTACGGCGCCGCGCACCGCGCGCAGCACCTGCCGCGGATCTGCGCTGTCGATGTGCTCGAGCCTCACTTCGCACCGCCTTTCGTCTTCTTCCAGTATCCGCCGCGACTGATCTCTCTCGCGACGCGCACTGGTCGCTCAGCCGACCTCACGATAAAGTAAGGCCGACCTCACCGAGCGACCTCAGGAGGACCAATGTCTGAGAAGACTGCGGGCGTGCCCGCCTGATGGACGACTTCCTGAAGGACTACCCCTTCGCCGCCGCATGGGCGCTCTTGTTCGTCGTCGGCCTCCTGCGCGGTCAGGGCACGTACTGGCTGGGCCGCGGCGCGTCGGGTGCCGCGACACGCGTGGGCCGTGAGGGCGACGGCGGGTGGGCCCGGCTCAAGGCATGGCTCAACGGCGACAGCACCCGCGCGGGCCGCACGGTCGTACACCGCGCAGGCCTCGTCGCTGTGCCGCTGTGCTACCTCACCGTCGGCCTGCAGACCGCGGTCCTCGTCGCTGCGGGTCTGGTGCGCATTCCCTGGCTGCGGTTCACCATCGCGCAGCTGCCGGGCGTCGCAGCGTGGGCGACGATCTACAGCACGATCGGATTCGCGGGGTGGTCGGCCGCGATCGCTGCGTTTACCGGCACGGGCTGGGGCTGGGCGCTGCTCGCCATCCTCATCGCGGTCTGCGTCGTGCTCGTGGTACGACGCATCGGGCGCAAGGCCCTGCGCTCTGCCGAAGGCGACCGGGAAGCGCGCGCCCCTCAGTAGTGGTACGGGAACCCCGACCAGTCGGGATCCCGCTTCTCGAGGAACGCATCTCGCCCCTCGACGGCCTCATCCGTGCCGTACGCGAGACGGGTGGTCTCGCCCGCGAACATCTGCAGTCCGACCATGCCGTCGTCGGTCGCGTTGAACGCGTACTTCAGCATGCGGATCGCGGTCGGCGACTTCGTGAGGATCGTGCGCGCCATCGCGATGGCCGAGGTCTCGAGGTCGTCGTGCGCCACGACGCGGTTCACGGCGCCCATCTCGTACGCGCGCTCGGCCGAGTACTCCTCGGCGAGGAAGAACACCTCGCGAGCGAGCTTCTGGCCGATCTGCTTGGCGTAGTAGGCCGATCCATAACCGGCGTCGAAAGATCCCACGTCGGCATCGGTCTGCTTGAACTTCCCGTGCTCGCGCGAGGCGATCGTCAGGTCGCACACGGCGTGCAGGGAGTGCCCGCCGCCCGCGGCCCATCCCGGAACCACCGCGATGACGACCTTCGGCATGAAGCGGATCAGCCGCTGCACCTCGAGGATGTGCAGGCGCCCCGCCCGCGCAGGATCCGACACCGACGCCTCATCGTCGGAGTACTTGTACCCGTCGCGGCCTCGGATACGCTGGTCTCCGCCCGAGCAGAACGCCCACCCGCCGTCCTTCGGACTCGGGCCGTTGCCGGTGAGCAGCACGCAGCCGATCTTCGGATCGGTGCGGGCGATCTCGAGCGCCCGATAGAGCTCGTCGACAGTGCTCGGACGGAACGCGTTGCGCACCTCCGGACGGTCGATCGCGATGCGTGCGATGCGCCCGTCCAGCGAGACGTGCGACGTGACGTCGCGGTAGTCGTCGGATCCGGGCGCGGGCGCCCACTCAGCGGCGTCGAAGAGGTCGGAGACAATCACGATCTCACCCTACGCGCGAAACATTCGCTTCACGCGGCAGGATGGGACCATGTCGACCGCACCGCTGCCGCCGCTCGCCGAGATCCTGTCATCGCTCCGCGTCGTCTCGCTTCCGCTCCTCACCCGCTTCCGCGGCGTCGACCACCGCGAGGCGGCTCTGTTCGAGGGCCCGGAAGGGTGGGGCGAATTCTCGCCGTTCCTCGAGTACGGGCCGGGCGAGGCCAGCACGTGGCTCGCGGCGGCCATCGATTTCGCCTACGAGCCGCAGCCGACGCCGCACCGCGCACGGATCGGCGTCAACGCCACCGTGCCCGCTGTCGCGGCGGCCGACGTGTCGAACGTGCTCGCCCGCTACGGATCCTGCCGCACGGCGAAGGTGAAGGTGGCCGAGATCGGCCAGAGCCTCGACGACGACATCGCCCGCGTCGCCGCCGTGCGCGAGCAGATGGGTCCGGAAGGACGGATCCGCATCGACGCCAACGCGGGATGGAACATCGACGAGGCCGAGCGCGCACTGCACGTGCTCGCCGAGTTCGATCTCGAATACGCCGAGCAGCCGTGCGCGAGCGTCGCTGAGCTGGCCGAGCTGCGCGAGCGCCTGCGCAAATGGGACCTGCCGATCGCGGCCGACGAGTCCGTGCGCAAGGCGGAGGATCCCCTGGCGGTCGCGCGCGCCGGCGCTGCCGACATCGTCATCATCAAGGCGCAGCCGCTCGGCGGCGCGCGCCGTGCCCTCGACATCGTCGAGCAGGCAGGACTGTCAGCAGTCGTCTCGTCGGCGATCGACACGAGCATCGGACTCGCGCAGGGCGCGCTCCTTGCGGCCGCGCTGCCCGCGCTCGACCACGACTGCGGTCTCGGCACCGCCGCGCTCCTGGCCGCCGATGTGACCCGCGATTCCCTGCTGCCCCGAGACGGCACGGTGACGGCGGCCCGCGTGGCGCCCGACGAAGAATTGCTGACCCGGCACGCAGCCGCCCCGCAGCGCACGGAGTGGTGGCGGCGCCGGATCGGCGAGTGCTACGCGCTGCTCTGAGCGCGGCGGACGAGCACCAGGTCGACGATCTGGCCGAGCTCGCGCGTGCGCAGAGCGGCCATCTCCTCTGAATCGAGGCCCGACATCGCGCTGCGCGCGGAGATGTCGCCCCATACGCCCACGATGATGCGCGCCGCGTCATGCGACGGCACGCGCAGCTCGAGGTTCTTCGATTCGACGATGTCGTCGATCAGCTGCACGATCTCCTCGACAACCTCGCCGGTCTGCGCGAGATAGGCGGCCGCGAATTCGGCATCGCGCATTGCACGGATGCTGATCTCGCTCATCAGCAGTGTCGAGGGGCGGTCGTCGCCGACGACGTCGAGCGCGCGGATGATGACGCGCACGTCGGTGTCCTGAGGGTTGAAGTCGCCCGCGGCGCTGATCTCCTCGATCCGGGCGCGCACCGCGCGAACGCGCTCGCGCGCGACGACCGTCGCGAGCTCGAGGAACATCTCGTCCTTGGATGCGAAGTTCGAGTAGAAGGCGCCCCTCGTGAACCCGGCGCGCTCGCAGATCCGCTCGACGGATGCCTCGCCGAGGCCGACTTCGGCGAACACCTCCGCCGCGGCGTCCAGAAGGCGTGCGCGCGTCGATTCGCGGCTGCGCCTGCTGTGCAGATTCTGAGTCTCGGGGTCAGTCACGCCCCTTACGATACACTTCTGTATTGGATACACATCTGTATCGAACCCCTCGGAGGCCTCCTCTATGTCCACCCTCCTGTCCTCGCTGGGCCGCTGGTCGTACCGCCACCCGTGGCGCGTCATCGGCTCGTGGATCCTGCTGTTGCTCGTCATGGCTGCCGCAGCTCTCGGCATGAACAAGGGGTTCGACAACTCGATCACGATCCCCGGCACCGAGGCGCAGGACGGGATCGAGCAGCTCGAGCGCACATTCCCGCAGGTCTCGGGGACCGCGGCGCAGTTCATCGTCGTCGCGGCCGACGGCGACAGCGTGAACGACGACGCCTACCGCGAGCCGATCGAGCAGGCCGTCGACGATCTCGCAGATGTCGAGAGCATGTCGAGCGCGACGAGCCCCTACGACGGTCTGGTCGATGGCCTCGTCAACGACGACGAATCGGCTGCGATCGCTCAGCTGCAGCTCGAAGGTCAGTCCACGACGATCTCCGACGACGTGAAGCAGCAGATCGAAGACCGCGTGCACGCTCTCGGCGACGAGCTGCCGGACGGGTCTGCGACGAAGCTCGGCGGAGATCTCTTCGCGACCGAGCTGCCCACCATCACCCCGACCGAGGGCGTCGGCGTGCTCGTCGCCCTGATCGTGCTCATCATCACCTTCCGGGCCTTCGTCATGGCAGGGCTGCCGCTCGCTGTCGCCCTGATCGGCGTCGGCGTCTCGCTGCTCGGCATCGTGGCTGCGACCGCGTTCACCGATGTCAGCGCCACCACGCCGCTGCTCGCGCTCATGCTGGGGCTCGCAGTCGGCATCGACTACGCGCTGTTCATCGCGGCGCGGCACCAGGATCAGGTGCGCGACGGCGTCGCCCCGGAAGACGCAGCCGCGCGTGCGACGGGCACCGCCGGATCCGCCGTGGTCTTCGCGGGCGGCACGGTGCTGATCGCCCTCATCGGTCTGGGCTTCGCCGGGATCCCGTTCCTCACCACCATGGGAATCGCGGCATCCGTGTCGGTCGCGGTCGCCGTCGCGATCGCAGTCACGCTGACGCCCGCCCTGCTCGGCTTCGTGAAGCACCGCGCCTCCGGACGCCCGCCCCGCCGCGAGAAGAAGGGCGAGGGCTTCGCGAAGCGCTGGGTCGGCACGGTCACGAAGCACCCGATCGTCACCACGATCGCCGTCGTGATTGGGCTCGGCGTCGTGGCGCTGCCCGCGACGCAGCTGGGGCTCGCCCTGCCGAACGCCGGCACGCTGCCGAACGACAGCGAGGCGCGTCAGGCATACGACCTCACGGGCGAGCACTTCGGCGAGGGCTTCAACGGCCCGCTCATCCTCACCGGTTCGATCATCACGAGCGACGACCCGCTCGGGCTCATGGAGGACCTCGCCGATGCTGTCGAGGAGATCGACGGCGTGGGGGAGGTCGCCATGGCGACCCCGAACGAGACGGCCGACACGGGCATCGTGCAGATCATCCCTGAGACGGGCCCGTCAGATCCCGCAACGACCGAGGTCGTGCACGAGCTGCGCGCGCATCACGACGAATGGCTCGACGAGTTCGGCATCGATCTGACCGTGACCGGGTTCACCGCGGTCGCGATCGACGTGTCCGCGAAGCTCGGACAGGCGCTGCTGCCCTTCGGCATCTTCGTGGTCGGACTGAGCTTCGTGCTGCTGATGATCGTGTTCCGGTCGATCTGGGTGCCGCTCAAGGCCGCCGCCGGATACCTGCTGTCGATCGTCGCCGCCTTCGGCGTGGTCGCGATGGTGTTCGAGTTCGGCTGGGGCGCCGATCTGCTGCACGTCTCGAAGACGGGGCCGGTGATCGCGTTCATGCCGATCGTCGTGATGGGCGTGCTGTTCGGCCTGGCGATGGACTACGAGGTGTTCCTCGTCTCCCGTATGCGGGAGGACTATGTGCACAGCGCTCGCAGACGCGGTGCCACGCACGAGGTCGCGGTCGATGCGGTGAAGAGCGGATACGCAGCCTCGGCGCGCGTCGTGACCGCGGCCGCCGTCATCATGTTCGCGGTGTTCGCCGCCTTCGTTCCTGAGGGCGATATCAACATCAAACCGATCGCCCTCGCCCTCGCCGTCGGAATCGCGGTCGACGCGTTCGTCATCCGCATGACGCTCGTTCCCGCAGTGATGGCGCTGCTCGGCAAGCACGCGTGGTGGATGCCCGCGTGGCTCGAGAAACGACTGCCGCACTTCGATATCGAGGGCGAGGCTGTCGAGCGCGAGGACCAGCTCGCGAACTGGCCGCCGGCGGAGGATCGATCGGCGATCGCCGCTGATGATCTCGCGATCACGGTGGGCGACGCGCGCATCGTCTCCGACGTGAGCGTGCGCGTCGCCCAGGGCGATGCACTCGTCGTGACATCCCAGGATCCGCGCGCTGCGCGATCCCTTCTGCTCGCCGTCGCGGGGCGCGTCGACCCCGACGAGGGCAGTCGCCTGCGCGTCGCGGGCCACCTGCTCCCGGGGCGCGGATCCGCGGTTCGCTCGCACGTGGCCGTCTCGCTCCCCGGCGCTGATCGCTCGGCGTCGCTCCTCGACGCCGCTGACGGCCGGGCCCGCATCGTCGCGATCGACGGGGTGGACCTGCCCGGTGAGCGCGTCGACGTGCTCGCCGCTCTGCGGCACGCGCGGAACGCACCTGGCGCTCCGCTCACGGTGATCCTCACGACCGCGGATCCGGGTGCTGCAACCGATCTTCTCGCCGATGCCGGTTGGCACGGTGCATCCGTTCTCGACGTGACGCCCGCGGGCGCCGCAATCCCCGAGGTGATCGCATGACCACGCCCATCGAACGCGCGCGAACGACGCGTCCCGTCACCTGGCTGACCGTCGGGGGCGTGCTGGTGCTGCCCGCCGTCATCGGCGGCGTGCTGGTGGCCGCGCTCAACTCGCCCACCGAACGGCTCGAGAACATGTCGGCCGCGATCGTGAACCTCGACGAGGGCGTGGAGATCGACGGCCAGCTGGCTCCGCTTGGCCGCCAGCTCGCGGCGGGCCTGGTCGAGGGATCTGACGACGTCGACAGCAACATCGACTGGGTCGTCTCGAACGAGTCCGACGCCTCGGACGGCGTCACCGACGGCACCTACCAGGCGATCGTGACGATTCCCGAGGGGTTCAGCGAGGCGGCGATGTCGTCGGCCGACGCGCTTCAGGGCGAGGCCGCCCCCGACGTCGCGACGATCGATGTATCGACCGCCGACGATGCGCGCATCTTCGACAGCGCGATAATGCAGCAGGTTTCGTCGATCGCGGCCGACACGATGGGCGCGACCCTGTCTGAGGCGACGCTCGAGAACGTCTTCGTGAGCTTCGGCGACTTGGGGTCCCAGCTCGGCGAGGCGGCAGACGGTGCGACCGAGCTCGCTGACGGGGCCGGATCTGCGAAAGACGGCGCCACCGAACTCGGCGACGGAGCGGGAGACCTCGGCGACGGTGTGCGCCAGCTCGGCGCCGGGATCGACCAGCTCGCATCGGGCGCCGAGTCCGCCGAGACCGGAGCGCTCGATCTCGCCGTCGGAACCGGGGCGCTGAGCGAGGGCGCCTATGCGCTCGCCGACGGGGCGGGCCAGCTCTCGGGCGGCGCCACCTCGCTCGCCGACGGGCTGCGACAGGTCGACGACGGCCTCGGCGGGCTCGCAGGCGGTGCGGACCAGGTCGCCGGAGGCGTCTCCGGGCTCGCCGACGGCGCGTCCGAGCTTGCGGGCGGCGCGGGTCAGGTATCGGACGGGATCTCCGGCCTCTCAGACGGTGCGAGCCAGGTCGCGAGCGGCGTGAACGAACTCGGCACAGGGGCGACCGACCTCGCCGGTGGCGCGACCGCCCTGTCGGACGGCATCTCCCAGCTCTCCTCGGGAATCTCGGACCTCGCAACGGGCGCGGCGGGCGTCGCGACCGGCACGTCGGGCCTCGATGCGGGGCTGAACGGGTCGGGCGATCAGCCCGGTCTCGCGTCGTTGTCGAACGATATCGCGACGGGACTCGAGCAGCTCGCCGCGGCCTGCGGTGCAGCGAGCGGCAGCGCCGACTTCTGCGCGCAGCTGACCGCGCTCACGGAAGGCGCGCGCGGCGTTGCCGACGGATCCGCCGGGCTCGCCGATGCTGCGGCACAGACGAACACCGGCGCACAGCAGGTCGCGGGCGGCGCGACGACGCTGTCGGAGGGCGTCTCGCCCCTCGTCGACGGCGCGGACCAGCTCGCGAACGGCGCGACCCAGCTCGCCGATGGCGCGACCCGGCTCGCCCCCGGCGCACAGCAGCTGGCGGACGGCGCAGCTCAGCTCGCCCCCGGCGCATCCGCTGTCGCCGACGGTACGTCTGAACTCGCCGATGGGGCTGCGCAGCTCGCGCCCGGCGCCCGGCAGGTGTCGGACGGCGCGGCGCAGCTCGCCGAGAACTCTCCTGCGCTCGTGTCGGGCGCGACCGAGCTCGCAGCGGGAGCGACGGAGCTCGCGGGCGGTGCCGCACAGCTCGGCGACGGCGCCACGCAGGCCATGACGGGCACGTATTCGCTCGCCGATGGCATCGGAATGCTCGGAGACGGGGCGCGCGAAGCCGGATCCGGCACCGCCCAGCTCGCCGACGGCGCGACGGCGCTGTCCGACGGAGCAGGCGAGCTGTCGGACGGCATCGGTCAGCTGGGCGATGGCGCGGCAGAGCTCGGAGACGGGCTCGGCACAGCGGTCGACCAACTCCCGAGCCTCGACGACCAGGAGGCTGCCGATCTCGCCTCGGTCGTGCGCGCGCCCGTCGAAACCGACGACGACGGCCTGGCTCTGTTCGGTGACGGCGCGATCCCGCTCCTCGCGGCGGTCGTGCTGTGGTTCGGCTCGCTCGCGACCTACCTCGTGTTCCGCCCGGTCACGTCGCGCGTGCTGACCTCCCGGCGCTCATCGCTGTCGCTCGCGGCGCGGGGCTTCGTGCCGGGCGGCCTTGCGGGCCTGGTGCAGGGTGTGCTCGTCGCTGGCATCGTGGTGTGGACGGGCGACTACTCGGCATCGCAGGCGTGGTCGTTCGTCGGTGCGGCAGCCGTGACCGGCGTCGCGTTCGCGGCGATCCATCAGGCGCTCGCGGCGGTGCTCGGCGGAATCGGCCGGTGGGTCGCAGCGATCGCGGGGGCCCTCGCGATCGCCGTGAGCATCGTGTCGACGACGCCGGGCTTCCTCGCCGAACTCGCAGGCGTGCTGCCGACCTCCCCCGCGATGACCGCGTTCCTCGGCGCGATCACCACGGGCGGCTTCGGCGGACCCCTCGTCGCGCTCGCGGTGTGGGCGCTCGTTGCGTTCGCCGTGACGCTCGTGGCGACCGCGACCCGCCGCTCGACGACCCCGCAGGCCGCCCTGGCGTAACCCCCCGCGTCTCCCGTGACGCAGACGAAAGTCCGCGAGCGTCCGTTTGCGCCACGGGAGACGAAGCGCACGCGGCTCCCGTGACGCAAACGGATGCCTATGGCGACCGGCCCGACCGTTTGCGTCACCGGAAGCGTTCCCGCGCCGCTCGGGCAGCCAACGAACGCGCGACGGCGAGCGCATCCGTTCGCATCGTGAGCAGCGACCCAGCGCTGCTCCCGTGACGCAAACGGACCTCTGCGGCGAAACGAGCGTGCGTTCGTGTCACTGGAGGCCGAACGCGTCGCCTTCCGGCGTCCAGCCGCGCTCCCTCAGCGCATCGCGAACTCGACGCGCGACGATATTCGGGAACCGCAGCGTCTCCGACGTCACCTGAATGACGATCCAGCCCGCTGCCCTCAAACGTTCGACCCGCTCGATATCCGCCGCGTACCGACCACCGTGCAGCTGCCCCTGGTACTCGATCGCGATCTTGTGCTCTGGGTAGGCGAGGTCGGGGCAGGCGAGGAAATCGCCGTACGCGTCGAAGACATCGACGTTGAGGCGCGGCTCGGGAAGACCGGTGTCGATGAGTACCAGCCTCGTCGCGGTCTCCCGCGGGGACCATGCGTCGAGGCGGATCAACGGAAGCGCCGCTCGCAATGTCGCCGCCCCTCGGCGCCGGCCGGCGGTCGCAGCGGCTTCGAGCTGTGCAGGCGTTGCGAGCGGTGAGCGACCCGGATGCGGTCGATTCTCACCAGTGCGCCAGACTCGGCATCCGTAGTCGCCGAGCGCGACGAGCTCGTCTCGCGACATCGATGCGCCCATCGAAGCCCACATCGTCGCGAATGACGCCACGCGCAGCCCCTGCGCGATGCGCGTCGAGGTCGCCTCAGGGTGGACGCGGTGGCCCCGCACGCCCTGCCCGCGCGGCAAGGATCCATTGCCCATCACCGATACATCGAGCTCGCGGCGCCCGTGGGACGCCAGCGGTGCACCCCAGATCGCGATGGCCGTCTCGTGGCTGAAGAACTGATTCTCGCGAAGCAGCGGCGCATACGCTCTGGCGAGCCGCACGAGCTCAGCGCGCCGCGCATCCCACGAGTCTGCATCGTCTCCGCGCGTGTGCGCGAGCGTTCTGACGCCATGAAACGGCCGCTCGAGGTCGCGCCCGCGCAAGCGTCCCGACCCCACACCCGCGGCGAGCGCGTCACCGACGCGGAACACCGGACCGAGGTCACGAGGTATCTGTTTACGTGCACCCATTCGAGAACTCTGCCGCAGATAGCGGCACGCTGCGGAAGTTATCCACAGGCCCTGACAGGGACTCCAGAGACGCAACTTCACGTCGGTCCGGTAGAGAAGGCCCCTCTTGCGTTACCGGAGCAGGAGGGACAACAGTTCACATGACGCAAACGGCTGCGCCCCTCGCCACACACGTCCGTTTGCGCCACCAGAACGGCAAGGGTCACAGCTCCGGTGACACAAACGAACGGATCCGCCGCAGGCGACGTCCGTTTGCGTTACCGGAGCGCCAGTCGCGGCGACTCCCGTGACGCAAACAGACGGATCCGTCGCCGCGAGTGTTCGTTTGCGTCACGGGAGGGGCGTCGGCGTGATCCGCTCAGGCGAAGGCGCCGCGATAGCGCGCGGCGGGGTGCCGCTCGTTGAGCGTCGGGGTGCCGAACAGCTTCTCGCGCAGCGTGCCGGGCGCATACTCCGTCTGGGCGAGCCCGCGTTCGCGCAGGACCGGAAGCACCTTGTCGGCGAACTCCTCGAACGAGCCCGGGATCACGGCGTTCACGACGTTGATGCCGTCGACGCCCGCCTGCTGCCAGCGCTCGAGCCGATCGGCGATCTGCTCCGGAGTCCCCACCACGAGGTTGTTGCGCGTCGCCCGGGCCGCGAGATCTGCAACGGTCGGCTCGCGATCGGTGATCGACCGACGCAGCTGCTCGGTGAACCCCTTCATGGTGTTCGTCTCGACGTCTTTCAGCTCCGTCTCCGGAGAGTACGCGCGGCCGTCGCGGTCGACGATGGCGGAGTGCGCGAGGAAGCCCTCGGTGCTCGACCATCGGGCGTACTCCTCCGCCTTCTCCTCGGCCTCGGTCTCGGTCTCACCGATGACGAAGCTGAGCCCCTGGAAGAACTTGATGTCGTCGGGCTCGCGCCCGTTCTCGACCGCGAGCGCGCGCGTCTCGTCGATCTGCCACTTCGCAACGTCGGGGTTCGGGGCGAGGATGAAGACCGCTTCCGCATTACGCGCAGCGAACCGCCGGCCGGATTCCGATGACCCGGCCTGGTACAGCAGCGGCGTGCGCTGAGGGGACGGCGACGGCAGGTGCGGCCCCTCGACGCTGTAGCGCTCGCCCTCGTGGAAGATCTTATGCACCTTCGAGACGTCGGCGTAGACGCCGCTCTCCTTGTCCTTCACGACGGCGCCGTCGTCCCACGATCCCTCCCAGAGCTTGAACGCGACGTCGACGTATTCCTCGGCCCAGCGGTACCGCTCGGCGTGGTCGGTCAGCCGCGGCAGCCCGAAGTTTCGCGCACCGTTGTCCTGCGTGCCGGTGACGATGTTCCACGCGATGCGTCCGCGCGAGATGTGGTCGAGCGTGGAGACCTGCCGTGCGAAGTTGAAGGGGTGATTCTGCGCGACGTTCGAGGTGAGCGCGAGCCCGAGGTGCTCGGTGACCACCGCGAGAGCGCCGAGGAGAACCGTGGGATCGTTGCTCGGAATCTGCAGGCCGTGCCGCACGTAGACCTCGTAGTCTGCATCGGCATCGCCGTAATGCCCCGTGACATCCGCGAAGAACATCGCGTCGAACTTCGCCGCCTCGAGGGTCTTCGCCAGATCGATCCAGACGCTCACGTCTTCGAAGTCGACCTGCCCGGCGTCAGGCCGACGCCAGTGACCGTGCTGGATATGCGAGTTCGTGTTCATCACGAACGCGTTGAAACGGAGGGGACGCGATGCAGTCATGCCATGACGATGCCGCTCGTCGCGGCCCGCCGCAAGAATATGTCGCCGTATCACGCCGCGTTACCCCGCGCGACGCCTCCCGGATCCGCGAACCCGGGAGGCGCCCGGCTTACGCCTCCACGCGCCGCTTCAGCAGCGACACAACGACGCCCGTCACGATCGTTCCCGCCAGCAGCGAGACCGCGAAGCCCCAGAGCGGGCTGATCGCGAAGAAGACGAAGAGTCCGCCGTGCGGCGCCTGCGACTGCACGAGCAGCAGCATCGAGAGGAAGCCGGTCACCGCGCCGCCCACCAACGACGCCGGGATCACGCGCAGCGGATCGGCCGCGGCGAAGGGGATCGCGCCCTCCGAGATGAACGCCAGGCCCATCGGCCAGGCCGCGATGCCGTTCTCCCGCTCGGCCGGCGTGAACTTCCCGCGGGCGAGGATCGTCGAAGCGAGCGCCATACCGAGCGGCGGCACCATGCCCGCCGTCATGACGGCGGCCATGATGTAATACGGCACAGGATTGTCGGGCGAGGCGTCGGCGAGCGAGGCGACCGCGAACGCGTACGCGACCTTGTTCACCGGCCCGCCCAGGTCGAAGCACATCATGAGGCCGACGATGATGCCGACGACAGGCAGCAGGCCCGACTCGGCGAGGTTCGTGAGTCCGTCGGTCATGAGGTCCATGAGCGCCGCGATGGGCGCCCCGAGCACGAGCAGCAGCAGGCCCGACGCGAAGACGGATCCGAGCAGCGGAATGATCGCCACCGGCATGAGTCCACGCAGCCAGCGCGGCACGTCGAGGCTGCCGAGCCACCACGCCGCGAGGCCCGCGAGCAGACCGCCGACGATGCCGCCGATGAATCCGGCGTTCATGAGCAGCGCGACGGATCCGGCGACGAAGCCCGGCGCGATGCCCGGCCGGTCGGCGATCGCGTATGCGATGTACCCGGCGAGGGCCGGAACCAGGAACGCCATCGACGCGTTTCCGATCGCGAAGGCGACGGATCCGAGATACTCGCGGAGTCCGCCCTCCGGCAGGTTCCAGAGCGCGCTGTTGACCACGACGTCGTTCGCGACGCCGTTGATCTCGAACCCGCCGAGAAGGAACCCGAGCGCCATCAGCAGGCCGCCGCCCGCGACGAACGGGATCATGTAGCTGACGCCGGTCATGAGGATGCGCTGGATGCGCTTGCCCCAGCCCTCGTCAGCCTTCTGCCGCGCATCGGACGCCGATGCGGACCCCGAAACGCGCTCAGCGTTCGGGTCGTCGCCGGCCGCGACCGCGAGGTCGATGATCTCGGCGGCGTGCTCGATCCCCGCCTTCACGGGGCGCCGCACGACGGGCTTGCCGCCGAACCGGCCCTGCTCGCGCACGTCGACGTCGACCGCGAAGATCACGGCGTCGGCTCCCGCGATGACGTCCGGGGCCAGCGGGGTGTATCCGCTCGAGCCCTGCGTCTCGACGTGGAACTCGACGCCGGCTTCCTTCGCCGCCTTCGCAAGCGCGTCAGCCGCCATATAGGTGTGGGCGATCCCCGTCGCGCAGGCCGTGACGGCGACGATCCTCACGGATCCGGCGGGCTGCACCAGCTCTTCAGGTGACTCGGGCTGCGGGGCGGAGGAATCGCTCTCGCCGATCGCCTCGCGAACGATGCCGACGACCTCGTCGGCGGTGGTCGCAGCGCGGAGTGCGGCGAGGAAGTCGTCGTCCATGAGGTGCCGCGCGAGCTGCGAGAGCACCGCGAGGTGCTCCTCCGCGGCCGTGTCGGGTGCGGCGATCATGAACACGATGTCGCTCGGATCCCCACCGCCGAAATCGACGCCGGGCGACAGACGCGCGAACGCGAGCGACGCCTGGTTCACCGTTGCCGTCTTCGCGTGCGGAATTGCGATGCCGCCGGGAAGGCCGGTCTCGTCCTGCTGCTCGCGCGCCCACGCGGCGGCGAACAGCTCATCGGCGTCACTCGCCCGCCCCTCGGCGACGAAGCGCTCGCTCAGCGAACGCAGCACCTGTTCCTTGTCGGCACCGATCTCGTCGTCGAGGCTGACGAGTGCCGGGATGATCGTTGACATCTTGTGGTCCTTTGCGGTGATCAGGGAAGTCGGGACAGGGCGACATCGCCCGTCGGAAGGTCGCCGGGCGACGCGAGACGCGTGCCCGGAAGAGAGGCGGTGGCGGATCCGTGGCGCACCGCGCTCACGAGCGCCTCGCCGGAGGCGGCCCCGGCGACGTGCGCGTGCAGGTACCCGGCGAGCGAGCTGTCGCCCGCGCCGACCGTCGAGCGCACGCGCACATTCGGCGGGATCGCGGCGTGCTGCACGCCCGAGGCATCGACGAGGAGGGCGCCGGCGCCGCCGAGCGTGACGAGGGCGGCGGCCGCCTGCGCCGGCACGACGACGCGCGCGGCAGCCGCGACCTCGGCGAGATCGGAGGTGACCGCGACGCCCGCGAGTTCGGCCAGTTCGACCTCGTTCGGTTTGATGAGATCGGGGCGGCCGTGCGCGACGGTGTGCGTCAGCACGGGGCCGGAGGTGTCGACCGCGATGAGCGGCGGCGTCTCGAGCCGGGCCCGAACGGCCTCGATCACGCGCACGTAGAAGTCGTCGCCCGCTCCGGGCGGGAGCGATCCGCACAGCGCGAGCCATGTCGTGCCCTCACTAGCCGTCACGACGGCGTCGATGAGCGCGTCCGCGGCGCTCGGGCCGAGACGCGGCCCCGGGAGGTTGAGCTTCGTCGTCTCCCCCGCGGGATCCGTGATCGTGAGATTCGCGCGAGCGTGCCCCGTGATCGGCACGACGACCCGTTCGACGCCGGTGAGCAGCGCCCCGTACGGATCCGTCGGATCGAGCGGCAGCACCGCGCGCACCTCGTCGCCTGCCGCGGTCAGCACGTGCGCGACGTTCACGCCTTTGCCCGCGGCGTCTTCGCGGATCGAGGTCGCGGGCTGCACGTCGCCCACGGCGAGCGGCTCGGGAAGCGAGACCGTGCGATCGAGCGCCGGGTTCATGGTGAGCGTGATGATCACGCGATCCACACCTCCACGTCGTCGTCGGAGAGCGCCGCTGACAGCTCTGCGGAGGGGTCGGCGTCGGTGACGAGCACGTCGATCTCGCCCAGCCGAGCGAACCGGGTGAGCGACTCGTCGCCGAGCTTCGATGAGTCGACGACCGCGATCACACGGCGCGCGGACGCGACCATCGCCCGCTTCACGGCCGCCTCCTCGGCGTCGGGCGTGCTGAGGCCGAAGTCGGCCGACAGCGCGTTCGTGCCGACGAAGGCGATATCGGGCCGCAGCGATTCGATCTGGCGCACCGTGTCGATGCCGACCGCCGCGCCCGTGACGCTGCGCACGCGACCGCCGAGGATCGAAAGGTCGACGCCCTCGCGGCCCGCGAGTGCGGCCGCGTGCGAGACCGCATTCGTGACGATCGTCGTGCGCCCGCCGCCGATGCGTTCGAGCAGCGGATCCGCGAGCGCGCCGGTCGTCGTGCCCGCGTCGAGCAGCACGGATCCGGAGAAGCGCGCGGGCAGTGCGAGGACGGCGCGTTCGGCGATGCGCCGCTTCTCGGCGCCGCGGTGCGCGAGCCGCTCGACCACACCGCGCTCGACGAGGCTCGCGCGGCTCGACGCGATGGCACCGCCGTGCACGCGGCGGAGCGCTCCGGATTCTTCGAGCATCTGCAGGTCGCGCCGCACGGTCTCGGTCGTGATGTCGAACTGCGCGGCGAGCTCGCGCACCGAGACCCGCCCCGCATCGCGCACGGCGCGCGCGATGAGATCCAGCCGCTCTGCCTGATACATAACCCAGACACTACAACACAGACAAAGCCAAAACAACATTCAATTGCAGAAGAATGCCCTCCGCCGCTGACGGAGGGCATTCGGTGAAGCTGCGCTCAGCTGAGGCCTGAGTAGGCGTGCAGCCCGTCGAAGAACATGTTCACGATCGTGAAGTTGAACAGCACGGCCGCGAACCCGACGATCGCGAGCCATGCCGAGCGCACGCCGCGCCACCCTCGCGTCGCGCGGGCGTGGATGTACCCCGCGTAGAGCACCCAGATGATGAAGGTCCAGACTTCTTTGGTGTCGAAGCCCCAGTACCGACCCCATGCGTCCTGGGCCCAGATGGCGCCCGCGATGAGCGTGAAGGTCCAGAAGATGAATCCGATGATGGCCACGCGGTACGCGAGCGACTCGAGGTTCTCGGCGCTCGGGATCGTGCGCAGCAAGCTCTTGCGGTCGGCGCGATCCGGGTCCTCGCGAACCATGCGCTCGCGCCGCGTCTGCATGAGCTGCAGCACGCTCAGCGCGAAGGCGAGCGCGAGGAACGCCGTCGCGAGCGAGGCGACGAAGACGTGGATCACGAGCCACGTCGACTTCAGCGGATCCGACAGCGGCGTGATCTGCACATAGATCGCCGGGAGCGACGCGGCGCCGAGCAGGATCGTCACCAGGCCGGTCATGAAAGCGCCCACGTACCGCAGGTCCTTCCAGAACAGCACCACGAGATACACGGCCGTGAACAGCATCGTCGACGTCATCGCGAACTCGTACATGTTCGACCACGGCACACGCCCGGCGCCGATGCCGCGCAGCACGGTGGCCGCGAGGTGCAGCAGGAAGGCGATCCACGTCAGCGTCGTGGCGATGCGCCCCATGACGTTGTTCGTGTGCGGCGCGGGCGCCGCCTGCTCAGCCGGTGCCCCGCCCGACGCGCCCGCCATGACGAGCTCGCGATCCTTCTGCCGGATCGACGCATCCGATCGCTTGGCGAGGTCGACCGCGTAGCAGACGAACGCCAGCGCATAGACGGCGATCGCCGTCCAGAGCGAGATGACGGACCATGTGTCGTACATGAGTGCATTGACGGAGGGCATGATGTCGATTCTAAGAAGTCAGGTCGGACAGGTGGGCGTCGGCGAGATCGTCGACGGCGCGGCGAATCGCAGGGTCCTCGCCGCGCGCGAGTCCGGCGTATTCGATGCGCACGCCGTCGCCGTCGGAAGTGACCTTCACCCAGACGCGCCGGCGCGGAACGAGCAGTGCCGTGATGAGGCCGGCCACGATGAGCACCGCGAAGCCCAGCACCCACACCTTCGACGCGTCGTGGTGCACCTGCAGCGAGACGAAGCGCTTGACCGATTCGGTCATGCCGATCTCAGAGGTGTCGGCGCCCTCGGGGGTTTCGTCTTCGAAGGTGATCGATCCACGGTCACCGGGCAGCTCGACCGTGTCGCCCGGTGCGAGCTCGAGGGAGGCGAGCTCGGAGTCGGGGCCGGCGATCTCCTCCATGCCGCTCGGGTCGAGCGTGTACACGGATCGCGGAGTGCCGTCGTCGATCCCGAGGTCTCCGACATATGCGCGGAACGTCAGCACCGGGTTGTACAGGTCGGCGAATCCTGACGTGTACGCGCCCGTGTCGAGCTCGACCTGGGTCGGGTAGAAGAATCCGATCAGGCCGAGCTGCTGCTCCAGGCCGTCGGGAACCTTGACCACGCCGGTCGAGGTGAGCGTGTTGTCGGCGCCCGGCAGGAACGGCACCGAATCGCGGAAGACGACCTCCCCGTCCGGATCCTTGACCGTGATCGTCGGAGCGTAGCCGTTGCCGAGCAGGTAGATCGAGTCGTTGTACAGGTCGAGCGGGTGGTTCACCCGCACGGCGCCCTCCGCAGCGGATCCGTCGGGCTCGCGCACCGTGACGTTCGCCTGGAAGTCGCCGGCCTGGCCCGCCCCGTTCTCGCCGAACGGAACGTACGTCACGTCGAACGAGTCGAGCGTCACGGCGTACGGCTCGAGCGCTTCGTCCGAGACGAGGCGACCCTTGTTCATCGACGAGTAGTTGATGAGCGAGTTGACGAACGTCGATCCTTCGACGATGACCGACTGTCCTGTGTAGGCGAACTGACCGCCGAGGCCGACGGTCACGAGGATGCCGACGAGCGCGGCGTGGAAGACGAGGTTGCCGGTCTCGCGCATGTAGCCGCGCTCGGCCGACACCGAGAGCGATCCGCGGGAGTCGTACCGCTCGATGCGGTACCCCTGACGCTTGAGGCGCTTCTCGGCGGCCGCAATCGCCTCATCCGGATCCGCCCGGACGCGCTCTTCGCGGAAGTCGGCGAGACGACTCAGCCGGGCAGGTGTGCGCGGCGGGCGGGCCCTCAGCGCCTTCAGGTGGTGCTTCGTGCGCGGCAGGATGCACCCGACGAGCGAGATGAACAGCAGGATGTAGATCGCGGAGAACCACACCGACGAGTACACGTCGAACAGCTGGAACCACTCGGCGACGGGGAACGCGTCGGGATTGTCGGCCTCCCACTGCGTCACCCCGTTCGGGTCGGCGGAGCGCTGCGGGAAGATCGATCCCGGAATCGCGGCGACGGCGAGCAGCAGGAGCAGCACGATGGCCGTGCGCATGCTCGTGAGCTGCCGCCACCCCCAGCGCAGCCACCCGACGAAGCCGAGCCGTGGCTGCTGCACCGCCGATTCGACGCTGTCGAAATGATCGCTCGGCCGCTTCGGATCCGACGCATCCGACTCAGATGGGGAGTTCGACACTGCCGATCACCCCCTGAAGACTCGACATGATCGCGCTCCAGATCCCGGTCACCATGAGCAGACCGAGGAGGATCAGCAGCGATCCGCCGATGATGTTGACGGTGCGCACGTGGCGGCGCATGAAGGACAGAGACTTCGTCGCCCAGCCGAGGCCGAGCGCGACGATGAGGAAGGGGATGCCGAGCCCCAGCGAGTAGGTGAGGCCGAGCAGCGCCGCGCGCCACACGTCGCCGGTGTTCCACGAGAGACTCATGATGACCGCGAGCGTGGGGCCGATGCAGGGCGCCCAACCGATGCCGAGCGCGAGGCCGAGCAACGGAGCCCCGACGAGGCCGAGGTTCGACTTCATGGCCGGCTTCGCCTGGCGCTGCATGAACCCGAACAGCCCGAGGAACACCAGCCCCATCACAATGATGACGACGCCGAGCGCGCGGGTGATGATGTCGTTGTACTTCAGGAAGAAGATCCCGAGCCCGCCCGAGAAGATGTTCATCGCCATGAACACGACGGTGAACCCCGCGATGAACAGCAGCACGCCGATCACGAGGCGGCCGCGCGGCGCGAGGGTGCCCTGGTGCTCGCGCGGCATCACCGCGCCGGAGATGTATCCGAGGTAGCCAGGCACGAGAGGCAGCACGCACGGCGAGAGGAATGACAGCAGACCCGCGGCGAGCGCGATCGGAAGCGCGACCCAGAGGGATCCCGCGCCGACGAGGTCCGGGAGGCTCACACCGACTCGTCGAGGGTGTCGCTGACGAGGGTGTCGAGGATCGACGCGCCCTCGAGCCTGCCGATGATTCGGGCCGCAACGCGGCCCTCGCGATCGAGGACGAGGGTGATCGGGGTCGACTGCAGCGGCGTCGCCGCCGCGAAGGCGAGCTTGACCGCGCCGCTCTCGGCGTCGATGAGGCTCGGATAGGTCACGCCGTACGTGTCGGCGAACGCGCGCGCGGCCTCGGGCTGATCCTCGGTGTTCACGCCGACGAACGAGACGTCGCCATCCTGATGGTTCTGCCACACCGACTCGAGGTCGCCGGCCTCGGCGCGGCACGGCGCGCACGACGCGTACCAGAAGTTCACGACGGTGACATCGCCCGCGACGTCTCCGCTCGAGAGGTCGTCGCCCGACTCGGTCGTGCCGGCCCACTCGACGGGTTCGCCGCGCTGGTCGGGCGCGATCTCCTGCACCTGGAACTCACCGGCGATGTAGCCCTTGTTGTCGCCCGCCAGATACTGCTCGGCGACGGGGTCGTTCGAACAGGCCGCGAGCGTCGCGGCGAGAGCCGTGACCGACGCCAGGGCGGCGATGCGGCGAATCAACGAGGTCGAGGGCACGGACCCAATTCTACGCGCTGTAGTAAGAAGAGCCTGAGTGCATCTCAGGGCCGGTCGCTCGCGCGAATACGAACCACGAGCGCCACGATCGCGCGCCAGCCGACGAGGAAGGCGCCGAGCACGAGCGCGGTGACGATGAGGAACGACCATGCGAACCCGCCGCCCGTCACCACCCGCAGGACCATGCCCGCGACGACCGCGAGGATCCAGATCGCCAGGCCTGAGCGCACCGGCTTCGCCGGGGCCCTCCACGCGAGGCTCACGAGCCACCCGATCGCGGCGCCGGCGACGAAGGGCCAGGCGACGATGACGAGGCCCGGCAGGATCGCCCCGTGATGGTTCGCCATGCCGACCGCAGCGAACAAGGCGATCAGCGCGAGGTCGATGCCGGCGGCGAGGATCCATGGGAAGCGGCGCATGCGTCCACGGTAGCGACCCCGTACCGCGCCGACGCTGACCGCGATGGGCACGAGGTAGCGTGAGGGCATGCCTGCCGAGCGTCTGCACCTCGTCCGTCACGGAGAAGTCCACAACCCCGATCGCCTGCTCTACGAGCGGATCCCGGGCTTCGGGCTCAGCGAGGCCGGCCGCGCCATGACACGCGCCGCCGCTGCGCACGTCGCGGCGCTCGGGCGCCCCGTCACGCACCTCGTCTGCTCGCCGCTGCAGCGCGCGCAGGAGTCAGCCGAGCCGTTCGCGGCCGAGTTCGGCCTCACACCGGTGATCGACGAGCGGGTGATCGAGCCGTGGAACGCGTTCGCCGGCAAGCGCATGAAGAAGGCGATGCTCAATCCTCTGAACTGGCGCCTACTGATCGACCCCTCCGTGCCGAGCTGGGGCGAACCGTTCACATCCATCGCCGCGCGGATGACCGAGGCCATGACCTCCGCATGGGACGAGGCCGCATCGGGCGACGCGGTGATCGTCTCGCATCAGGCGGCGATCTGGACCGCGCATCTCGCCGTCACCGGTGAGAAGCTGGCGCACTCCCCCACGACGAGGCGCTGCGCACTCTCGAGCGTGACCAGCTTCGAGCGCCGCGACGACGGATCCTTCGTCGAGGTCGCGTACGCGGAGCCGGCCTCAGCAGGCGTGGACCTCGGGGCGGTGTAGCCGCGGCCGCGTCGATGGAGTCACGCTGCGGTCGAGGCCTCGGTCAATCCGTTGTCGACGCGCCAGCGCCACGAGCTCCCCAACGGGTCGCAGAACGTCATCGCCGTCACGAGATGTTTGGGAGACTTCGTGATCGGCACCAGCCCATCGGTACTCGAGATCGGCTTGGGCAGGTCCCATCCCGCAGATTTCGCCCGGACGAAGTAATGGCCGGGAGGCAGCACGGCGATGCGGATCGGGGATGCCTCGCCTTTCACATCGATCACAACGTCGCGAAAGACCGCGGCACCGCTTGATCCGTTGACGACCTCGACTCCCCACCCGGAGACGTCCGAGCCGACCCACCAGGCTTGCAGCTGCGAGGCCACGCCCTCGCGCCTCGCCCGCTCCGCCTGCGAAAGCGCGTCCTCACGCCCTTTGTGGCTCACGTCGAGCGTCTTGTGACTCGTGTCGTTCGCTTCCCGGGCGAATGAGTTCGCCTTCATCGCGACGATAAGCGCAGCGATGGATACCCCGGCCGCCACGATCGACGCGACGCCGCCGACCCATTCGCCGACCGAACCGATGTCCATACAACTCCCCCGCTGCGTGCCCAGGCGTCACATACACGCTATCAGCGGCGCCCGCGGGTGCCGTGACCGTCAGTCCGCGGAGGGGATCTCGCCGACGCGGCGCTTCGTCAGAGCGGTCTCCACGGCGATGAGGATGAGCACCACGGCCGCGCCGCCCACCGCCAGCAGGATCGGTACGAGCGGATCCGTAGGGGCGAGCAGAACCCCGTGGCCGTCGTCGCTGCCGGTGCCGCCCTGCCACGGCCAGAGGGCGCGCAAAGACCCGAGCATGAGGCCGGCCATGACGAGCAGCGTCATGCGGCGATGCTTGTCGAGCAGCACGCGGATCACGCGCACGACCGTGAACAGGCCGATCAGTGCGCCGGCCGCGAAGACGCCGATGTATGCGAGATCACGCTCGTCGACCGCCTGCAGGGTCGGCGAGTAGAGCCCGACGGCGAGGAGGAAGAAGGACCCGGAGATACCCGGCACGACGAGGGCGCACACCGCGACCGCCGCCGCGGCGAAGACGAAGACGACGTTGGGGCTGTCGATCGATCCGCTGCTCGCGAAGCCGACGAGGAAGAACGCGGCGCAGGCCGCGACCACGAACGAGACGATGTCGACCGCGAGGTTCTTGTGCTTCGGGAGCAGCTGGAAGGGAACGATGAGGCTCGCGGCGACGAGGCCGAAGAAGAGCCCTCGCGCGTTCTCGGGGTTCGCCGCGACGAGGCGTTCGACCGTCCCGGCGGCGAAGAGCACGGCGCACACCATCCCGACGAGCACCGGGACCACCAGCCACCAGTCGACCTCCGAGATCCGCCTGCGGAATCCCGCTGCACGATCCGGTCCGACGACGAGCGTCTTGAACGCTCCGCCCAGCGCACTGGCGGCGTCCAGCGCGCGCTCGTATATCCCGGTGACGAGCGCGATCGTGCCGCCCGATACGCCGGGCACGAGCTCAGCCATACCGATGAGGAATCCGCGAAGGGCGTTCCACGGCATGTGGATCGGGCGGGCGGCATCGCTCAAGACGTCTCGCTTTCGTCGGGCGGCGCCCAGCGCGCCAGCACAGACTCTGCCGGCGGGACGCTCGTCGATCGCTGGGGAGATCCCCGCTTCATGAACAAGGCCATGTTGAACCCGCTCAGTCCGCCGTGTCAGATCGTTCGGCGCGCTCGCGACGGATCCTCAGCACACGCGCGACGACGAACCACACGATGAGCGCCAGCACGACGACGATTACGACGTTCTGCACCACGTCCATGTAGTCCTCGACCACGTGCCACGCAGACCCGAGGAACCAGCCGATCACGACGAACACCGTGTTCCAGATCAGGCTGCCGAGACCCGTGTACAACAGGAAGCGCCAGATGGGCATGCGCACGACGCCTGCGGGGATCGAGATCAGGCTGCGGAAGATCGGCAGGAACCTGCCGAAGAACACCGCGGCGGACCCGTGCTTCTCGAACCACGCGACGGTCTTGTCGATGTCGTCGGCGCGCAGCAGCGGGATCTTGTCGAACAGCCAGCGCAGCCGCGCCACGCCCACGAGCATGCCGATGAGGTACAGCGCGAGCGCCCCCACGAGGGATCCGGCGGTCGCCCAGAGGATCGCCGGCACGACGCCGAACGCGCCCTGGTGCGCTGCGAAGCCCGCGGCTGGCAGGATCGCCTCGCTCGGGATCGGCGGGAAGATGTTCTCGAATGCGATCGCGATGCCGACACCGACGGGACCGATGAGGTCCATGAGCGACACCGACCACTCGACGAGTGCGGCGAGCCACGACTGCTGCGCGGCGATGGAGTCGGCGGTCTGGCTCATGGTGTTCTCTTCCGTCAGAGGGTCGACCTCGTCTACGGTACGGGGCGACGCCTCCCCGCGCCCTGTGGAAACCCCCACACGTGTGTGTCAGGCCTCGCGCCTACCCTGGACCGAGTGACGAATTCGAGCGGACATCTCCCCACCCGGTCGCTTCCGCGCGTCAGACCTCAGTTCGCCCTCTGGCCGACGCTGCGCTCCGTACGCGCGCCGCAGGACGCGTGGTACCTGAGATCGGCGGGCATGGTCACGTCGGCCGTCATCGCGCTGTCGATCCTCTATGCGTCAGGCCGCCTCGACCTCGGCGCGTACACGATGGCGGGATCCATGACGGCGCTGTTCTCGCACGCGCTGCCGTACCGGCGTCGCGCGATCACGCTCGGCGGGTTCGTCCTCATGCTCACGCTGGGCTGCGCCATCTCGATGGCGACCGCCGCCGCGACGCAGAACATGCTGTGGCGCATCCTCGTCGCCTGCCTGCTCGCCGCGATCATCAAGGTCGCCCACGACGCCTCGAACATCGGCATGCCGCCCGCCGTGATCCCGATCTTCCTCGTCACGGCGCTCACGTTCACGCCGCAGACCTGGCAGGACCTGCCCCTGCACATCGGGCTCGTCGCGGGCGCGGGCGCGATCTCGTGGTGCGTGTCGTTGGCCCCGGGGATCGTGCGGCGCGACGGGCCGGAACGCCGCGCCGTGGCGGCGGCTATGCGCGCGACGATCCCCGTGGGCACGGATCCGCAGGACGCGGCCGCCCGCGACGCACTCGCCGCCGCGATCACGGCCGCGCGCCGCACGCTCGCCTTCGCCCGCGGCGCCGACCGCTCCGCGCTCGAGGCGCACGTCGTCGCGTGCGAACGGATCCTCGTGGATCCGTCGCTCTCGACCCCCGAGAACGCCCGCGCGAACGCCGCCGAGATCATGCGGTCGCGGACCGCGATCCCCGCGCCGCCGCTGACCGACGCCGAGCGCGCACAGATCCGCGGCACCCGCCTCGCGCAGGACGCACCTCGCACCTTCTCCGAGCGCCATCCGATCCTGGCTGCGTTCCGCCCGACCTCCCCCTCCGCGCCGTTCTTCTGGCGCGTGCTCATCGGATGCCTCGCCTCGGCGCTCGCCTCGTGGGCGCTCGGCGGCGACCGGCCGTTCTGGGCGATCACGGCCGCCGCCGTCATCGTGCAGCCGAACCTGCTGCTCACGTGGCGCAAGGCCCCGCCGCGCGCACTCGGCGCGCTCGTGGGCGTGTGGCTGTTCGCGCTCATTGCGCCCGTCGCGCACATCGACCTCGTCATCGCCGCGGTCATGATCCTCGCGCTGAACACCCTCACCGAGATGTTCATCGCGCGCAACTATTTCATCTCGCAGGTGTTCATCACGCCGCTCGCCCTGCTCATGAGCCAGTTCGGCGGACCGCTGCCGTCGGGCGAGCTGATCCTCGAGCGGTCCGTCGACACCGTGCTCGGCGTCGTCGCGGGCCTGATCGCGGCGTTCGTGATCCGCAACGGACACCTCCGGCGGCACGCCAAGGCCGCGGTCGTGCGCCTCGAGCGGGCGTCGCGGATCCCCGACGAACTCGATGCCGACGGCGTGCGGCGCACGCGCAGCGAGATCATCGCCGCGCTCGCGGCCGTCGCCGCAGCCGTGCGCACCGCCGACAACGAGTGGTGGACGCACCGAGTCGACGAGACGAGGGTCATCGCGGCTCAGAAACGGGCGCACGAGGCCCTCGACCGCCTGGGATAGTTCAGGCGGCACGATTAGGATCATCTGGATACCCCGTCCCCTCATCAGAAGGATCTTGAAGTGCTGCGCACCCACAAGGCCGGCTCGCTCCGAGCCGAGCACATCGGTCAGACCGTCACCCTCACCGGTTGGGTCGACCGTCGCCGTGATCACGGTGGAGTGGCCTTCATCGATCTGCGCGATGCCTCGGGCATCTCGCAGGTGGTCATCCGCGACGAAGAGACTGCGCACCCGCTGCGCAGCGAGTTCGTTCTGAAGGTGACCGGCGAGGTATCGGCCCGTCCCGACGGCAACGCGAACGACAACCTGCCCACGGGCGACATCGAGGTCATCGCCTCCGACGTCGAGGTGCTGAACGAGTCCGCGCCGCTGCCCTTCCAGGTTTCGACCGCGCTCGACGGCCAGGAGACCGTCGGCGAGGAGGCGCGCCTCAAGCACCGCTACCTCGACCTGCGCCGCCCCGCGCCCGCGAAGGCGATCCGCCTGCGCTCAGAGGCCAGCCGAGTCGCGCGCCGTGTGCTCGACGAGAACGAGTTCCTCGAGGTCGAGACGCCGACCCTCACGCGCTCGACGCCCGAGGGCGCGCGCGACTTCGTGGTGCCTGCGCGCCTGAGCCCCGGATCCTGGTACGCGCTGCCCCAGTCGCCGCAACTGTTCAAGCAGCTGCTCATGGTCGGCGGCGTCGAGCGCTACTACCAGCTCGCCCGCAGCTACCGCGACGAAGACTTCCGCGCCGACCGCCAGCCCGAGTTCACGCAGCTCGACATCGAGATGAGCTTCGTCGACCAGGAAGACGTCATCGCCCTCGGCGAGCAGCTCGTCTCCGAGCTCTGGAAGCTCATCGACGTCGAGGTGCCGACCCCGATCGAGCGGATCACCTTCGCCGATGCGATGCGCCTGTACGGCTCCGACAAGCCCGACCTGCGCTTCGGCAACCCCATCGTCGAGCTGGCGTCGTACTTCTCGGAGACGACGTTCCGCGTCTTCCAGCAGGAGTACGTCGGATCCGTCGTGATGACGGGCGGCGCCTCGCTTCCGCGCCGTCAGTTCGACGCGTGGCAGGACTGGGCGAAGTCACGCGGTGCCAAGGGCCTCGCCTACGTCACGTTCGCCGAGGACGGCGCGCTCGGCGGCCCGGTCGCCAAGAACCTCTCCGACGCCGAGCGCGACGGCCTCGCCGCGGCGACGGGCGCGAAGCCGGGCGATGCGGTGTTCTTCGCCGCGGGATCCACGTCCGACGCACGGGCGCTGCTCGGTGCGGCCCGCGTCGAGATCGCGAAGCAGACGGGCGAGATCAACAACAAGGACTGGGCGTTCGTGTGGGTCGTCGACGCACCGATGTTCAAGCCGACGGGCGAAGACCCCGACGACGTCGACCTCGGGCACTCGGCCTGGACGGCAGTGCACCACGCGTTCACGTCGCCGAAGCCCGAGCACCTCGACACGTTCGACACCGATCCGGGCGCTGCCCTCAGCTACGCGTATGACATCGTGTGCAACGGCGTGGAGATGGGCGGCGGTTCGATCCGTATTCACCGCCGCGACGTGCAGGAGCGCGTCTTCGACGTCATGGGCATCGGCGAGGAGGAGGCGCAGGAGAAGTTCGGCTTCCTGCTCGACGCTTTCGCGTTCGGCGCCCCGCCGCACGGCGGCATCGCGCTCGGCTGGGATCGCACGATCTCGCTGCTCGCGGGCGTCGAGTCGATCCGTGAGGTCATCGCCTTCCCGAAGACCGGCAACGGCTTCGACCCGCTGACCGCGGCTCCCGCGCCGATCACCCCGGAGCAGCGCGCCGAGGCCGGCGTCGACTACGACCCCGAAGAGGACTGACCCCTTTTTGTGCAATGGTGCCCCCGCTCATCCGAGCGGGGGCACTATTGCGTTCGGAAGGAGACTTCGCACAACTACGGAGATTTCGCCGGATAAAGCCGAATTGAACGCGAGATCACCTTCCGAAGCTCGGCCGGTGTGACCCGAGCATCTGCAGCGACAGGCGTCCTTGAGGGTCTTATTCCTTCACCAAGCGCGAGATCTCCTCAGCCAATTCGCTTGGACGGCCGCCCGGCACTCGCTCGCCTTCCACGAGGATCGCGTGCAGCGCCGACTTGATCTCCGCACGGTCAAGCCCCTCCGGCACGCGGAACGCCCGCACCACGAAGGATCTGTGCTCTGAGCCCGGAACCTCATTCTTCACTCGCGCGAGCCGCGGGTCGGGATGAGTCATGTGAATATGGGCTCTGAGCTCGGGCTCGAACGCGGTCGCCCCGATGTACGCGATCTCGTTTGTTGCCGCGTCGATCCACAGGTATACCCAGGACCCTTCGGGGCGCACGTCACCGGATTCGACGGTGAACCTCCGCTGCTCGATCATGCGGCCAGAGTATCGACACGGGCTCACCCCGTTCACAATCACCGAGTTTCCCGAGTTATCTGACGATCGAGAGGATCGGCCGAACCGTGCCGACAGGTCTCGAGCACAGTATCGACATGGATATCGCCCACCTCATACATCGCGCCGGCGGTGTCGCCCGCACCTCCGACATCATCGATGCGGGCGTGTCAGCCTCCCGCGTCAGCTCCGCTGTGAGGTCGGGCCTTCTTGAGCGGCCGAGCCGCGGGTGGATCGCTCTCGCCGATGCGGACCCGGCGTTGAAACGAGCGGCCGAGGCCGGCGTCGTCCTGACGTGCGTGACGGCGGCAGCGCGTCGTGGCCTGTGGGATGTGCGCCCGCGGCAGGTGCACGTCGGTCTCGCGCCCAATGCGAAACCTCGCCGGGCGCTGAGGGCACACCACCACTGGTGCAAGCCCATCGTGCCGCGGCACCCCAAAGACCTCGTGGATCCGATCGAGAACGTCCTCGCGATTGCCGCTGACTGTCAGACCTATGAGAATGCGCTCGCGATCTGGGAGTCGGCACTGCGGCTTCAGGCTGTGACGCTCGAGACCCTGCGCACGCTGCCGCTGACGCCGAAAGGGAGACAGTTGATCGACCAGGTGCGTCCCTTCGCCGACGCCGGCACGGAGTCGATCATCTTCGCCCGGTTGAGGTGGCTCGACCTGCCGATGCAGCGGCAGGCATGGGTTCTCGGGCATCGGGTCGACCTGCTCATCGGCGATCGGCTGGTGATCCAGGTCGATGGCGGCCACCACGTCGACCGACAGCGTGCGAGCGACAACGAGCACGACGCCCGGCTTCGCATCGCGGGATACCACACGATCCGCGTCACGTATTGGCAGCTGATGCACGACTGGCACACCGTCGAGCGCCTCATCCTCGATGCCATCGCGCGGGGCCTTCACCTGGCGTGAGTTTCGGAAGGAGATTTCTCCCAACTACGGAGATCCGGCGAGGTATAGCTCGACCGAACGCGATTTCTCCTTCCGAAGCTCACCCGGCCTGGCGGCCGGCGGCCCGGCCCGAGAACAGGCAGCCGCCGAGGAACGTGCCTTCGAGCGCGTTGTAGCCCATCATGCCTCCGCCGCCGAACCCCGCGGCTTCTCCGGCCGCGTAGAGCCCTTCGATGACCGCGCCCGAGGCGTCGAGGCATCGGCCTGATAAGTCGGTCTCGAGCCCGCCGAGGGTTTTGCGCGCGAGGATATGCAGTTTGACCGCGATGAGGGGCCCGGCATCCGGGTCGAGGATCCGGTGCGGTGCGGCGACTCGGATGAGCCTGTCGCCGAGGAACTTCCGCGCGCCTCGGATCGCGGTGACCTGCGCGTCCTTACCGAAGTCGTTCGCGATCGCTCGGTCGCGCTGCTCGATCGTGGTGCGGATCGCCGCTGGATCGAGCGCGACCTCACCGCGAGCATTCATCCCGGCGACGAGGTCCTCCAGCGTGTCGGCGACCACGAAGTCGTCGCCGTGCTGCTTGAACGCCTCGACGGGGCCGGGGGCATCGGATCCGAGGCGCTTCGCGAGCAGACGCACGTCGCGCCCCGTGAGGTCGGGGTTCTGCTCGGATCCCGACAGCGCGAACTCCTTCTCGATGATCTTCTGCGTCAGCACGAACCACGAGTAGTCGTAGCCGGTCGTGCGCAGGTGACGCAGCGTTCCGAGCGTGTCGAACCCTGGAAAGTACGGAGCGGGAAGCCGCGTGCCGGTCGCGTCGAGCCAGAGCGAGCTCGGACCGGGAAGAATGCGAATGCCGTGGCCCTCCCACACCGGATCCCAATTGCGGATGCCCTCGACGTAGTGCCACATGCGATCGGCGTTGACGACGCTCGCACCCGCCTCCCGCGTGATGCCGAGCATGCGCCCGTCCACGTACGCGGGAACGCCCGAGACCATGTGCGCCGGCGGCGTGCCGAGACGGGCTGGCCATGCCTTCCGCACGAGGTCATGGTTGCCGCCGATGCCGCCCGACGTGACGATCACGGCGGATCCGAGCACCTCGAAGTCACCGGTGATCTCGCGGTTCGTCGCGCGGCCGCGGGGCGCGACGTCGGGCGCAAGAACGGATCCGGCAACGCCCGCCACGGCGCCGTCGCGCGTGAGGAGCTCATCGACGCGGTATCGGAAACGCAGCGTGATGCGCCCCGCCTCAGCATGAGCCCGCACCCGACGCTCGAACGGCTCGACGACGCCGGGGCCCGTGCCCCACGTGATGTGGAAGCGCGGCACGGAGTTCCCGTGACCGCCCGCGCGCCCGTCGCCGCGCTCGGCCCAGCCGACGACGGGAAAGAACCGGTGCCCCATCTGCCGCAGCCACGACCGCTTCTCGCCCGCCGCGAAATCCAGGTACGCCTCCGCCCAGGCCCGCGGCCAGCGGTCCTCGGCGCGATCGAACTGGGCGCTGCCGAACCAGTCCTGTCGAGCGAGCTCCAGCGAATCCTTCACGCCGAGGCGCCGCTGCTCGAGGCTGTCGATCAGGAACAGACCGCCGAAGCTCCACCAGGCCTGTCCGCCGAGCGACTGCTCCCCCTCCTGATCGACGAGGGTGACCCGCTTGCCGCGGTCGGCCGCCTCCGCGGCGGCGACGAGCCCGGCAAGCCCGGCTCCGACGACGATGACATCAGTGTCCATCTATCGACCGTACGACGTTCGCAGCCTCTACGCTGGAGTCATGATCCGCCACATCGTGATGTTCGGCGTCGACGCCGCCGACGACCAAGACCGCAACGACAAGATCACCGAGGCCGCTGTGCGACTCGAGAAGCTGGTCGGTGTCGTACCCGGCCTTCGGACGATGACGGTCGGTGCGAACGGCGTCGACATCGAGGGCAATTACGACTTCGCGCTCGTCGCCGATCTCGACGATGCCGAAGCCCTCTCGGTGTACGCGACGCATCCCGCCCACCTCGAGGTCTCGGCATTCATCGGCACGTTCAAGAACGCCCGCGCCTCCATCGATATCGAGCTCTAGACCGTCGCGATCACATCGCGCGCGAAGCGCTGCACGTTCTCGCGGAACGCCTCGATGCGCGACTGGCGAGCCGCCTCGACGTCGAAGCCGAGGTAGGCCGTGCGCGGTGTGGCCCGGGCATTGCGGTTGCACTCGAACCGCGCGCACACGTACGTGCCGACCGTGTCACCGCGTCGGCCGGCCGCGCCCGCGCGCTTCGTGCTGAACATCACGACATCGTTGGGGAGAGTCACGTCGGCGCACCACACGCACTGCGTGCGGCGGCGCGGGGTCTGCTCGGCCTGTCTCATGAGGAAGCCCACGGGCTCGTCGTCGATGAGCGTGACGACATAGCCGACGAGCGGCATCTTCGGATCCCGCCAGCCGAGAAAATCGATCTCGTCCCAGGCGACCCCGTCGAGATCGGGGAGCGCGACGGCTTTGCGTTCGCGGAGTGAGACGTTGGTGAATGATGCCCGGATCCGGGCAGCGTCGAGATTGCGCATGGCGAAGTATTCGCTTTCGTGACAGAGAGATGAAGGGAGATCACCGCGGAACGCGGCGGATGAGGGGATGACTCACCGGGCCATCGACGCTGGGCGCGTCGACGACCTCCCTGCTGCCCGAAGGGCTCTCTCGGAAATCACGCGGTCGAGTATACGCGCGATGACCCGATGCTACGACCCAGTTCGCCTGAGCGCGGACTCGAGTCGATCCTGCGAAACGCGCCAGTGACCGTGGAGCTCTCCATCGATCAGCACGACCGGAATCTTCTCCCACCATTTCTCGTACAGCGCCGCGTCGTCTGCGATCGACCGCTCGGTCACCTCGACGCTTTCGGCGACGGACGCCGGAAGGCCCGCGAGCGTCATGTCGATCACCTCGCGCGCGACGTCGCACAGGTGGCAGTCGGGCTTCGTGATCAGGGTGAGCTCTCTCACCCCTCGACCTCGTATCCCGCCTGGATCCAGGCGTCCGTACCGCCCGACACGTTCGTCACGTCGTAGCCGCGCGGCTCGAGCGCCATCGCGACCTGCGCGGAACGTCCGCCCGACTTGCAGATGACGTCGAACTCCATCGGAAGCTCCTCGAGCCGCGCGCCGATCTCGGACATCGGCACGTTGACCGCGCCGGGTGCGTGACCGTCTGCGTACTCGAACGCCTCCCGCACGTCGATAAGGGGGATGCCTGCTCGCGCCTTCAAATCGGCGACCGTGATCTCCTGCATGCTCCCATTGTCCCACCTGACAGCGCGAAAGCGCCGGCCCGACGAATCGGACCGGCGCTTCGAACGCGTCGCTTACTTCTTGTTGCGACGCTGGTGACGCGTCTTGCGGAGCAGCTTGCGGTGCTTCTTCTTCGCCATGCGCTTGCGGCGCTTCTTGATGACTGAACCCACTTGGAACCTCACTAATCTCGGGCTGGATGCCTGGCACGAACGTGTGCCGACGTC
>Ga0308157_10001812_pt1 | contig 39935 bp, 34 predicted proteins | sample PhyBR1_FD_201035 | JGI IMG/M metagenome (GOLD analysis project Ga0308157, IMG submission 201035) | Phyllosphere microbial communities from UC Gill Tract Community Farm, Albany, California, United States - DLSLB.R1 | ecosystem: Host-associated > Plants > Phyllosphere > Unclassified | place: USA... | reverse complement strand
TTGGTCATTCAACAGTTCGAATCCGATCAGACGAATGACGCAAGGTCACAAGCTGCGGCGAATTGATTCACCAAAGACGCTCAGTGCGGCACTCAAAATCGATGCCAATTTTGTGCAAAGTCGAGCTAAGAGCCTGTTCCAAAAAGGGTTGAGCGATTTCAGTGGGTTATGATTCAATCGGATTTCTGACATACGATGGAGATCACGATGACCTGGACTGAAACCGCTCGCCGACAGTATGAACGTCGGAATTCACGTTACGCAAGTGATTTAACGGATGCCGAATGGTCTATCATCGAACCATTGATGCCAGCACCCAGACGACTTGGACGCCCTCGAAAGACGAACCTGCGAGAAGTGGTGAATGCACTACTTTATATTGCTTCTTCTGGCGGTGCATGGCGGCTTTTGCCAACCGACTTCCCACCATTTTCCACTGTGCAGAAATATTTCTACCGCTGGCGAGATGACGGCATCCTGCGGACCATCAACAACACACTTGTTATGGCAGCACGTGAGTTGACCGGAAAGCAGCCCAGCCCGACCGCTGGCGTAATCGATAGCCAATCGGTGAAAACCACGGAAAGTGGCGGCATACGGGGCTTTGATGCGGGGAAGAAGATCAACGGTCGCAAGCGTCATATTGTGGTTGATACACTGGGCTTGATGGTTGGCCTCGTGATCCATTCGGCGGGCATTCAGGACAGAGACGGTGCACCGGATGTCTTGAAAACAATTCTCAAACGTTGGCCATGGTTGCGGCATATCTTTGCTGATGGCGGATACGCAGGACCAAAGCTCAAAGGCAGACTGGAAAAGGTCGGTAAGTTTACACTGGAAATCGTCAAGCGGTCCGATCTCGCCGAAGGTTTCGAACTACTCCCACGCAGATGGGTTGTCGAGCGCACTTTTGCATGGCTGGGACGATGTCGCAGACTGGCCAAAGACTTCGAGAAAACCATCGCTTCTTCCGAAGCGTGGGTCTACATCGCAAACATACGCTTCCTCACGCGGCGCATCGCAAGAGCCTGATATCGTTAAATTCATTATGATTCAGGCTCTAAGTCGCGACCTGAAACATATCATCCAGTATTCACGGCGCATACTCCTCCAAAATTCCCACATCGCGCGTTCGCAATATGGGATATCCCTTGTGATCTCTCTGTCAGGTAAACTCATCCCGACAGCCTAATCTTGAAGGTATCGAACACAGTGCAGATCGTTTTGAACGGGCAGCCGCTTGGCTTTGCCGATATGATGAAAATCGGGAATGGGGAAGTGGAAGTTGCTGCTTCTGCGGAGGGCATGGAGCGGGTCAAAGCCTCGCGCGAAGTGCTGGAAGAGGCAATCCGCAACGGTGTGCCCGTGTATGGCAGCACGACCGGTGTCGGTGCGATGAAAGATGTGAGCTGGTCTGATGATGAGCTCGAAGAGTTCAATATGGGGCTGGTGCGCGCGCATCATTTCGGTACCGGTGCTGCTTTCCCGCCGTCAATCGTGCGTAAAGCTATTGCAATCCGCATCAATACAATCCTGACCGGTCAGGTTGGTTGCACTACGGGTCTGGTTGATGCCTATCTCGATCTGATGCGTGCCGATGTTATTCCTGTCGTGCGTCGCACTGGCTCGATTGGTTGCGCCGACATTGGCCTGATGGGGCAGATTGGCGCTGTGCTAACCGGTGTTGGCGAGGCGATGTATCAAGGCAAGCGCATGCCTGCCAGTGAAGCGCTGAAACAGGCAGGGCTAAAGCCGCACCGTATGGCACCGCGAGATGCACTGGCTTCGCTTTCGGCCAATGCCGTGAGCTTTGCTGCCGCTGCCCGCGCCCTGCGTGATGCCGCTTCAGTCATCCGCGTTATGCTTGCAACAAGCCTCACGGCTTCTGGTGCGCTTGGCGCATCACCTGATCCGTGGCTTGCGGCATGTCATGTGGGCACGCCGCGCGAAGCACTGGTTGGAAAATGGTACTGTGATGCGGCAGCGTCATGGCAATGGCCGGTATCGACCCATGTGCAGGACCCGCTGAGCCTTCGCATGGTAGCGCAGGTTTTTGGTACGATTATAGAGAGCCTGCTTGGTGCCGGTTACAAGATTTTGCAAGCAACCGGACGCTCTGATGACAATCCGGTTGTGGTTGAAGGCCGTGTCGTGACTTCGGGCGGATCATTACCACTTGATGTGACAGTGTTGCTTGAATCCGTCTCCGTCTGTATGGCGCATGCAGCGCGTAATGCATTCAATCGCTGCGTGCTGTTGGGTAATGGGCATCGCCGTGGTCTACCACTCAATCTCGTGCCGGACGGTAAGATCGCAACCGGATTTGGCCCGATCATAAAGCTCGCAGGTGAAATTTTCTCCCGCGTGCTTTCGCTCAGTAGTCCAGTGTCTGCGCAGTCGCTGGTTGTTGCTGGTGGGATGGAAGATGAAGCCGCGTTCCTGCCATTGGTGATTGAACGTTTTGAACGTCAGGTGGAGGCGCTGAAGCGTCTCGCCGCTTTGGAAGCGCTGCTGGCATCGCAGGCCATAGATATTGTGGGTGATGAGCCGCAGGGTGTGGCGGGCCTGATCTATGAACAGGTGCGCAAATGCTCGCCATTCTATGAGAAAGATCGACCGCTTTCTGCTGAGGTGGAATGCATCGAAGAGTTGATATGTTCGGATGCGATTGTGGCACAGATCATCGACCGCGCGCCGATCAACAGTTTCGATAGTTTCTTCGCTTTGGGTACAGCCCCCGAAGGCACGCCGGAAGCAACACGCGCGAAAGTCGTGGTTGCCGCCCCCGCTTTTAAAGAAAACTGACTTAAAACACGCTGAGTCAAAAAAGTTGATTGGGCAGGAGAATTGATATGGCCGATTTCGATCTGGTTTTACAGGGAGCCGTTGTGCTGCCTGATCGCGTGGTGGAGCGCGGTTATGTGGCCGTGCGTGATGGCAAAATCATCCAGCTAGGCACCGGAACGCCGCCTGAAGCCAAAGAGCGTCATCTGTTGGGCGAGGCGCTGATCATGCCGGGTGCAATTGACGCGCAGGTACATTCGCTCTCGCAGAAAAATCAGGAAGATTTCATCTGGTCAACTCGTACCGCGGCTGCCGGTGGTGTCACGACGATTGTTGATATGCCTTATGATGAGGGCGATCTAATCTGTTCGGCAGCGGCCGTGGAACGCAAAATCGCCCATGCCGAAAAACAGGCTTTTGTCGATTTCGCGCTCTATGGCACGATTGACCCGCTTGAAGGTGCCAAACGTATTGCCGAACAGGCGGAAGCCGGTGTGGCAGCGTTTAAATTCTCGACCTTTGGCACTGATCCCAAGCGCTTTCCGCGTATCAATCCGCCGCTTTTGGCAGAGTGCTTTGCGGAAGTGGCCAAAACCGGTCTGACCGCCGGCGTGCACAATGAGAATGACGAATATGTGCAGTCGGCGATGAAGAAGGTGAAAGAAGCGGGCATTACCGATTATCGTGCGCATGGCATGTCGCGTCCACCGCTGACCGAACTTCTCGCCATGACCGAGATTTATGAGATAGGTGCTGCAATCGGCTGTCCGGCGCATGTCGTGCATTGCTCGCTTGGTCGCGGTTATGAAATCGCCGCATCTTACCGTGCGCAGGGGTATCAGGCGACGGTCGAATGCCTAATCCACTATCTGATGCTGGATGATGAAAATGACGCCAAGCGTCTTGGCGGTCGTTCCAAGTGCAACCCGCCGCTGCGCCCGCGTGCGGAAGTCGAAAAGCTCTGGCGTGAACTGGCCAATGGCAAGGTAACGCTGCTCTCGACCGACCATGTGAGCTGGTCGCTTGATCGCAAAACCAATCCGGACATGTTGGCCAATGCATCAGGCCTGCCGGGCTTGGAAACGCTCATCCCGCTATTCGTGAAGGGTGCGATGGAACGCGGCGTGTCGCTGTCATGGGGTGCCAAACTGATGGCAGAGAACCCTGCCAGGCATTTCCGCCTTGATCATATCAAGGGCGCTCTGACGCCGGATCGCGATGCTGATATCACGATCCTGACACCTGAAACATATATCTACGATGCGGCCTCAACGGGAAATAATGTTGCTGGATGGTCACCTTTCGACGGGATAGAGCTGCCCTATAAAGTGGCGGCAACCTATGTGCGCGGGCAAAAGGTCTATGACGGCAAGAACGTGATAGCGGAGGCTGGCTTTGGCCATTTCGTTCGCCCGCCACTGCGCCATATCATTGCAGGACATGCATAATGAGCACCAATCTGCCGGTTCGGGCGATACGCATCGCGGAAGATCTCGACGCGTTGGCCGCCATTACCGAGCCGGGTCGCCCGTGGACACGGCGCGTGTTCTCGCCGCTTTATCTCGAAGGCCGTGCTTACTTGCAAAAGCGCATGCAGGCGGCGGGTCTTGAAACCCGTATTGATGCTGCCGGAAATCTGATCGGCTTTCGCAAAGGTAAAAGTGTCGGCAAAGGCGTGATCATGCTCGGATCGCATTCCGATACGGTGCCGGAAGGCGGGCGTTTTGACGGCATCGCTGGTGTTGTCACCGCGCTGGAAGTGACGCGTGCGCTAAGCGATCATAGCATTGAACTTGATCATGATCTTGAAGTGGTTGATTTTCTGGCAGAGGAAGTAAGCCCGTTTGGGGTTTCCTGCATTGGCAGTCGCGGCATGACAGGCCAGTTGCCAAAGGAATGGCTGGATCGGGTCAGCGATGGGCGCACGCTTTATACAGCTTTTGGTGAGGTTGGTGGCGATGCAGGCACTGTTCTAAGCCAGAGCCGTCCTGATCTTGCAGCCTTTATGGAGCTGCATATCGAGCAGGGGCCGGTGCTGGAAGCCGAGCATAAAGATATCGGCATTGTCACTGCCATTGCCGGTATCAGCCGGTTTGAAATCATCATCGAAGGCCGTGCAGATCATGCAGGCACCACACCGATGGGACAGCGTGCCGATGCGCTTGTCGCGGCTTCAAAACTGGTGCTGGAGATTAACGAAAAGGCCTTTGAACTTTCGGCTACGCCGGGGCATTTCACGGCAACAGTCGGTGAGTTCCGCATCGAGCCAAATGCTGCCAATGTGGTGCCTTCACTGGTGCGGCTGCTGATCGATGCACGCGCGGAATATCGCGATGATATGCTCAATTTTGCTGCATGGCTCGATGGTGCGTGCATCAAATGTGCTGAGACCGATGGTGTGGCAATTGCTGGCGTTAATCGCGTTTCGGATAACAATCCGGCGCCAAGCGATGCAACTGTGCTGACACATCTGGAGCAGGCATGTGAGAAGGTTGGTGCCACGCATCGGCGTTTGGCATCCGGTGCGGGGCACGATGCGGCATGGCTCTCGAAAGTCACGCCGACGGCGATGATTTTTGTGCCGAGCAAAGGCGGGCGCAGCCATACGCCCGAAGAATGGACCGAAAACAGCGAAATCACCTTAGGCGCAGCCGTGCTTTATGAAGCGGTGCTGACGCTCGACAAGACATTATAGAATTAGAGCGCATCCCGAAAAGTGTGAAGCGGTTTTCGGATAAGATGCGTAAAATTAAAAAAAACTAGAACGCAGATCTGATGCAATCAGATCGAAACGCGCTCTAGAACGAACAGGCAGGAGAAGCTGAATGGGACGCATACTCGTTGAGAAAGACGTCGAAGCCGCGGTCAAGGGCGGCTCCGTTTACGCGGCTGGCGGTGGTGGCTGGGCAGATCATGGCCGCATGTTGGGTTACGCGGCGGTGAGTATCGGCAAGCCGGAACTGGTTTCGATTGATGAACTTGATGACAATGACTGGATTGCTACGGCTGCGGCCATTGGTGCACCGGCTTCGACCACACCGTGGGAAATGCAGGGCGTTGATTACGTCAAGGCTGTCGATTTGCTGCAAAAAGAACTGGGCGAGCCGCTGAAAGGTTTGATCATCGGGCAGAACGGTAAGTCCTCGACACTCAACGGGTGGTTGCCTTCGGCCGTTCTCGGTACCAAAGTTGTCGATGCCGTGGGCGATATCCGCGCTCATCCGACTGGTGATATGGGTTCCATCGGTATGGCCGGTTCGCCTGAACAGATGATCCAGACCGCTGTTGGCGGTAATCGCTCTGAAAACCGCTATATCGAGTTGGTGGTGAAAGGTGCAACGGCGAAAGTCTCGCCAATTCTGCGTGCGGCTTCTGATCAGTCGGGCGGCTTTATCGCTTCTTGCCGTAATCCGCTGCGCGCATCTTATGTGCGAACTCATGCGGCTCTTGGCGGCGTCTCGATGGCTCTGAGCCTTGGCGACGCGATTATCGCTGCTGAAGCCAAGAGCGGTCATGCGGTGATTGATGCTATCTGCAAGAACACCGGCGGTCATATTCTGGCGGAAGGTGTAATCACGGAAAAGAACGTCGTCTACACCAAAGAAGCATTCGATATTGGCACCGTGAAGGTTGGTAGCGGCGATAAGGCCGTGACGCTTCATGTGATGAACGAATATATGGCGGTGGATGACAAGGACGGCCAGCGTGTCGCAACTTTCCCATCGGTCATCACTACGCTTTCCGAGGACGGTCATGCGCTCAGCGTTGGTGAACTGCGCCAGGGCATGAAGATTTTCATTCTGCATGTGCCGATGAACATCATCCCGCTTTCAGCCAGTGTATTGGATGCGGCGGTCTACCCTTCGGTTGAGAAAGCCATGGGCATTGAAATTGCGAAATATGTGCAGGGAGTGAAGTAATCATGCCAAAGGCAAATCCACGTCACCCGAATTTTCCCATACCGGGCGGTTCGGAACTTCGTGCCAAGGGCTGGCGGCAGGAAGCACTGCTGCGCCTGCTCGAAAACGTGCTTTCTGTCGGTGAAGACCCTGAAAACCTGATTGTCTATGCAGCACTTGGCAAGGCTGCGCGCAGCTGGCCTGCGCATCGTGCCATCGTCAAGACGCTCTTGGAAATGGATGAGAACCAGACATTGCTCATCCAGTCGGGCAAGCCGGTTGGTCTGATGAAAACCCACGCCAAGGCGCCGCTCGTCATCATGGCGAATTGCAATATTGTCGGGCAGTGGGCGAAGGCTGAGTATTTCTATGATTTGCAGCGCAAGGGGCTGATCTGCTGGGGCGGTCTGACCGCTGGTGCATGGCAATATATCGGCAGTCAGGGCGTTATTCAGGGCACTTATGAAATCTTCATGCGCATTGCTCAGAAACGTTTCGACGGTGATCTGGCCGGACGTTTTATCCTTACCGCCGGCCTTGGCGGCATGGGTGGCGCACAGCCGCTGGCTGGTCGTATGGCTGGTGCGGCGATCCTCTGCGTTGATATCGATCCTGAACGCGCCCGCATGCGCAAGGAAATAGGCTATTTGCAGGAAATAGCCCCTGATCTTGATACGGCACTCGCCATGATCGATCAGGCGGTGAAGGAAAAACGGGCTCTGTCCGTTGGTCTTGTTGGCAATGCCGCAGAAATCTATCCGGAAATCGCCCGTCGCGGTATCGTGCCGGATATTGTCACCGATCAGACCTCGGCGCATGATCTCGTCTATGGTTATGTGCCTAAGGGCATGAGCCTTGGTCAGGTTAAGGGCTTGCGCGAAGACGGCCAAGGCCAGTTGATGGCGGCCAGCCGCGCGTCAATCGTCGAGCACGTGACGGCGATGTTGGATTTCCAGAAAAAGGGTTCAGAAGTGTTTGACAACGGCAACCTGATCCGCACGCAGGCGCGGGAAGGCGGCGTTGAAAATGCGTTCGATATTCCGATCTTCACGGAAGCATACTTACGTCCGCTGTTTGCCCGCGCGATTGGCCCATTCCGTTGGATGGCAACGTCCGGTGAAGAAAGCGACATTGCCAAGATTGATGATGTGTTGCTGGAAATGTTTGCCGACAATCACATTGTCACCAACTGGATTAAGCTTGCGCGTGAGTATGTGCCATTTGAGGGCCTGCCAGCACGCATTGCATGGCTTGGTCATGGTGAACGCACGGCGCTGGCGCTTCGCGTCAATGAAATGGTGGCATCTGGCGAACTCAAAGGCCCTGTTGCCTTCTCGCGCGACCATCTTGATGCAGGAGCCATGGCGCATCCCAACATCATGACCGAAGGCATGAAGGATGGTTCTGACGCCATTGCTGATTGGCCGCTGATCGACGCGATGATGCTCTGCGCATCGATGGCCGATCTCGTCGTCGTGCATTCCGGCGGCGGCGGTTATGCCGGTTACATGACCAGCGCTGGTGTAACAGTGGTAGCTGATGGTACGCCGGAAGGCACGGAGCGTCTTGAGCACTCGCTGACCAATGATACGGCGCTTGGTGTCATTCGTTATGCCGATGCAGGCTACGAAGAGTCTTTTGACGAAATCGCCAAGAAGAACGTGCCTTATATTCCGCTTGTCTAAGCTATCGGTTCGTGCGGAAACGGGGAAAAATCTCCATTGAGAGATAGTCTTCATCGAAACTGGAGATATGAACCAGAGCGGCACGGTTGAGAAATTCAACCGTGTTGTTTCGAAATGTCAGTAAATCGTCACTTCGCAATTCGCGTAACATCCGATTGATATGTATCGGCGTAAGTCCGAGTGCATCGCCAAGTTCTGATTGAGTAAGGGGACAGAAGAAACGGTCCTCATTTCCTGTTCCGTTCAATCGTGCGCGATGACCAAGCTCTAACAATAGATGGGCCACGCGTACGAGGGCGCTGCGCCGTCCGATGCTGATAATATGTTCCACAAGGATTGCGCGTTGTCTCGCCATCAATTCCATGAAGGTCATGGCAAGGCGGGGGGATTTTGACAGACATTCTGTGAGATGATCCAGAGAAAGCTCGAAGACCGAAAGTTCAGTGACCGAGATCAGAGTATAATAATTAAATCCGATTCCGGTTCTGAAGCCGAGAAAGTCACCCTTCATCGGAAAGTCGAGGATCTGCCGGTCGCCGTCAGCGAGATCGCGGTAGATGCAGCCCCACCCCCCTTTAATGATATGGAGAGAATTAGCCCAATCACCTTGACTGCTGACAACAGTATGAGGCGCGTAAGTTTTGACGGACACTGGAAGTGAACTGATGATGCCGAAATCGCTCTCTTCAAAGACCGCACCGATTGGGGGGCTTTCGAGGAAATGGCGAAATGTTTTTGCGTCGTCAGTGCTGACCGCCATTGGCACATATCCATATAAGTGATGGTTTGCCTGATTCTCACGCCGCCCACCTTTCTAGGGAGTAGGCGTTCCACTAAGTGTCAGGGAGCGCATTTGTTTTGGCAAGGTAGTAATCTCTACCACTAATTGCGTAGATGTCTGAGCTTTTACTAAACCATATTTCCCGCAAGTGCTTAATCTAGGTTAATGACATTGTGATAAAATTCAGGCAATCTTCTAATCAATAAAAGAAAAAATAAGAATTGATTACGGATATATAAATATATCTCACTGAAATCCAAAACAGGCGACCGTTGCTTTTCAGTCATCGTGACATGAGAACGATAGAACTGTGCGCGTAATTCGGTTTTGAGGGCGAAAAAATGAACGTTTCTCCGCATTTCAATAGCGTAAGCAGTGAAATAAAAAATAATAGTCACATTAACACCAAAGATGCAGCAAACAAATCCGCAGATTCATTCGACAGTTTGTTGCCATTACTTGTTATCATCGACAACCGTGCGTTGGATCGTGAATGTCTGGCACATGGGCTAACCAACCACAGTATAGAGATGTCGATCGCGACATTCAGCTCCTTCGAGCAATGGCAGCATCAACGCCGGGGACGTACTGTAAGTGCCGTACTTTTTAATATAGGCGGTCAAAAAGTTTCGGATCCTGCAGTAGGCAATTATCTGAACCGTATAGTCAGTGACTGCGCACCGGCACCAGTCATTATTCTCGCGGACAAAGAGGAAATCTCCCAGGTCCTCAAGGCGCTCGATTATGGTGTAAGGGGTTATATTCCAACATCCGTCAATGTGAATGTATGTGTGGAGGCTTTACGGCTGGCCATGGCTGGAGGAACCTTTGTTCCTGCAAGCAGCGTTCTTGCGCTTCGTAACGCCACTGATCCCAACTCGCACCGGATTCAACCGTTAGGCGGCATGTTTACCCAGCGTCAGGCAGAGGTTGTTAATGCGTTACGTCGTGGCAAGGCAAACAAGATTATCGCGTATGAACTCAAGCTTCGGGAAAGTACCGTTAAAGTTCATATTCGTAACATCATGAAGAAACTAAAGGCGTCCAATCGCACAGAAGTTGCCTGCATTATCAACGAACTGTTTCCGTCGGAAACATCTTTTTCCGACATCCATTAAAGCCCTTGTGGGCTCGTTAAACAGCTTCGTCACAACGCAGAGCCTTTTCTCTCAAAGGAGACTTTTTGTGATTATCTCCGACGTTTCATCAGGAAACGCGCGGCAGCCTCTTGCTGACGTGCTAGAAACTATAAAACGCAGAAAGACGCTGCTTATCGTTCCGGTGGCGGCGGGGGCCTTCATCGGGTTCGTAGGTTATCTCACCGCGCCGGTAAGTTACGTTTCAGAATCCGTTCTTGTGCTTGATATGCGACGTGTACAAGCACTTCCAAACGAGAGTGCTATCACCCCACTGCCTCAGGATAGTCCAGTTCTGCGTTCTGAACTCGATATCATCAGTTCACGCATGATGGCACGTAAGGTTATAGACATTCTACAAGCTGAAAATGTCGTCGTGCCCACTGAGTTCCGCTCACGCACAGTGCTTTCTTCTGCATCTGATAGTGTAACGCGGGAGCGTGAAGCACGCGATGTAGACCCTGTAGCACGCGAACGCCAGAGGATTGATCTTTTACTCTCACGACTACGTGTAAACAACGATGGTCGATCCTATACAATATTCATTTCATATCGTGCACCAGATCCCATTTACGCAGCAAAGGTCGCCAATGCATTCGTAACGGCTTACCTTGATCATCAGATCGATGTGCAACAATCGGCTGCGCGACGCGTGAGTGAATGGCTTGGGGAAAAGCTCGTGACGTTGCGCAGCAATCTGGAAGACGCCGAGCGCGCTGCTGAAGACTTCAGACAAAAATCGCGGCTCGCTGGAGATCCAGGACAAATCAGTTTCCAGGCTCAACGTGTTGCCGCACTAAACACTGAAATCGTTGCGGCAACAGGCGCGGTATCACTTGCGGAAGCACGGCTTCGCACGGCTGAGTCTCTGAAAACAAACAATGAAGCGCCCGCTATGACCGAAGTGTTAGCCTCACCGGCAATCCAGACACTTCGCAATGAGCAAGCGCGTGTTGAGCGCCAGCTGGATGAGCTGAAGTCCAACGGAGCTTTGAAAAGCTCAGAAATCCCGGTTCTCACTGCTGAACGCGAAGCTCTCAAGCAGCAGATTACAGCCCAAGTTGATGAAATCACAAAAAGCCTCGGTAACGAGATTCAAATCGCTCGACAACGGCGGGTAGGGCTCGAAGAAGCACTCAAATCCGCAGAAGTCGAACTTGGAGATGCTAATCAGGCTCAGGTCAAAGCAGTGCAACTCGATCGGGAGGCCAATGCCAGCAGGACCGTTTATGAGAGTTACCTAACGCGCTACAAACAGCTCATTGAGCAAGATGGCATTGCAGTCCCTGAAGCGCAGATGATCTCTGCTGCTGAACCGGCAATGGCCAAGGCGGGGCCTAATCTCGCAAACTGGTTGTTACTTGGTTTGGGACTGGGTGGACTGGCCGCGCTTGTAGGCACGGTTTTGAGAGAAACTTTCGATAAAATTCGTCCCGCTCAGACAGCGTCTTTTATACTGCCCGGAATTCCCGCAGCGACCCTGCTTCCATTGACGCGACAACTGACTGTGCCGATGCTTGTCAATCGTGGGCTCGATCCGGCGACCGCTTTCGGACGCGCGATCAAATCAGTTCATGATCGTCTGCGTTTGCTGACACGTGGGAGAGATTCACTTGCTCTTTCAGTCGTGTCTCTGACTGACAATGAGGGGAAAACCCTTCTTATTACAGCGCTGGCCCAACAGTTTGCGGCATCGGGCATGGCTGTGGCTGTCATTGATGCAACCAACCGGCATTCGGGACTATCGGAAGCTTTCGGACTTCCTGAAAATGAATATGGTGTGACGTCATTTGGCCGGGTCCTCCCGGGGGCAACTCTCATACATGACCACAGTTCAGGAATTGATATCATAACCCCTGGAAAGCAATTACAAGAGGGTGAATGGCTCGCAGATCTCATAGCCCAACTCCGCTCGGACCATAAAATTATACTGGTGGACCTACCGGCAGTGATGGAGGACAAGCGCTCGCTCCTTCTATCTCGAGCCACTGACACTGCAATTCTAGTGGTCCAGCCGGATCGAAAGGATCAGCATGCGAACCTGGCGCTCATTCAAACAATGGCGTCTTTGGGACGTAAGCCAGCGCTTGCAGTCGTCAATCAGGTCTCAACCAGCTATCGCAACTGGATCAATATTGCTTTTGCGTATTGTCGTCCGGGCGCCAGAAAAGCCAGCAGATTTCTGCAAGCGGCAATAGCGCGGCGCAATCGGTCCGGGGCTGACAAAATGCAAGATCAGGTGTGAGGCAATAAAATGGTTTATAGACTTAATCAATTCCGGTTGAGCGCCCATTTCAAAGCAGCGATGTTGTCGGGATTTATCGCTATTGGGGCGAGTAATGGGGTCTTGGCACAAGGTCAGGCATATCTCGTTAGTCCCAACGATGTTTTGCAGGTCACAGTTTACGGCCAACCATCTCTAACCGGCCTTTATCCGGTCGATGTGGATGGCAATATTGGCTATCCGGTTGTGGGCAACATCAATGTAAGCGGCCTGACAACCCCACAAATCAGTGAAAAGATTGCCAGTTCTTTGTCCGAACATATTCCGGGACTCACTGTAACTGCAGCGATCAATCAATATGCGCCGGTGTTTGTCGTAGGAGACGTCAAAGCACCCGGTAAATATGAATTTCGTCCGGGAATGGTTGCGCTTGAGCTTATGGCTTTGGGGGGAGGTGCCGGAAAAGGTGAAGCCCCAGCAGTCACGGCCGGCATGCAGCTCATTTCCGCACAACAAGAATATGCTGATTTGCAAATGCAGATCACAACGACTAGTATTCGTAGGGTCCGTCTGCAAGCTGAACTCAATGGCACAGAGTTCAAGTATGAATTACCGGATTCTACCGCTGCGAATAAGCAGGCTGCTGCACTCAGTCAGCATATGCTTGAGGGCGAAAAAACGCTGTTTGATGTCCGTCGTAATAATCTCGCAGCCGAACGTCAGGCATTGGAAGCGCAGTCGGCAAGTTATGGAGATGAGATTCAGACACTCCAGCAGAGCATCAAGCTTCACGATGCTGAAATTCAGCTTCTGCAGGAAAATGTCGATTCAAGTAAGTCTCTCGTCGATCGCGGTCTTGCCGCAAAATCCAATCTTCGTGATATGGAACGCGATCTTTCAGCAACGCGGCGCGATGCACTGGAGTTAGGGTCGTTTTTGGCGCGCGCAAGACAAAATCAACTCGCAGTGCAACAGCGTATCGCAAATCTTGAGGAAGTCCGGAAAAGCGAAGCCGCTGGTAGTCTACAGGAGCTGGATCTCAATATTGCCCGTATGGAATTGCGCAGCAATGCGCAACTTCAGACGATGGCCGAAATCGCCAAATCTTCAGGCAATATTTCATCTTCAGACATGCGCCAGAAACTGGTCTTTACAATCAGTCGGAATGTAAACGGCGCATTTGCGGACATCGTCGGCAACGAACGCACCGAGATCAAGCCTGGTGATATTTTGCGTATCGAATTGGACATGAGCAAATTAACTGGTTCACCTTCATAAGTTTAGACTATCACGGATTCCAACAAGGAAGGCGCCCCCCATGAAAAAGGAGGCGCCTATCGTTGTTTTAATGACAGTGAAATTTGCGGCTCAAGCCGCAACTGGTGCGGTGATGTTTTGAACCCAGTTCCGATAAACTTCTTGGATGCCCTCATTCAAACGGATACGCGGTTTCCAGCCAAGTGCATGCATGAGCGAAGTGTCGAGGAGCTTGCGCGGAGTTCCGTCTGGTTTACTCAGATCATGTTCCAGTTTGCCTTCGAACCCGACTACGTTCGCGATCATCAGAGCAAGTTCCTTGATCGAAATTTCTTCTCCAGTACCGATATTTATAGGCTCGATGCTGTCGCTGAAACGCAACAGATGCACACAGGCATCAGCAAGATCATCCACGTGCAAGAACTCACGTAATGGCGTACCGCTTCCCCACAGCGTTATATGATCACTGCAATTGATTTTTGCTTCATGGATACGACGCATTAATGCCGGTAATACATGTGATGTATGAGGATCAAAGTTGTCGTTGGGTCCATAGAGGTTTGTCGGCATTGCCGTCATAAATTGGTTGCCGAATTGACGTGAACACGCCTGAGCGTACTTCAGCGCCGCGATTTTCGCGATTGCATAGGCTTCATTGGTTGGCTCTAAAGAGCCAGTCAGTAATGCTGGCTCATGCAAGGGCTGAGGAGCGTCGCGGGGATATATACAGCTCGACCCGAGCCAAAGCAGACGCTCTACATTTGATAGATTTGCCGCACGAATAACATTCATGCCAATAGCCAAATTGTCGTACAGAAAGTCTGCCGGGTATTGTGAGTTGGCTAGAATTCCACCAACGCGAGCAGCAGCTACGATAACGACATCGGGCTTATGATGAGCGATATATTGCTCTGTCTGACTTTGTCGCGTGAGATCAAGATCGCTATGGGCGATACTAATGACGTCACAATCCACAGATTGAAGCCTTCGCAGGATAGCTGATCCCACCATGCCGGTATGACCAGCAACGAACACCTTTTTTCCTGAAAGCGAATAGACAGGACGAAGCTTATCATCAGCCGTAGAAATCATTGCGTCCAGCCTCTCGCATAATATTGCGCATATCCCAGTCGACCATTTCGCTAACAAGACTTCCAAACCCCGTCGTATGTTCCCATCCAAGTCTGTTCTTTGCTTTGGATGCGTCGCCCAACAGGAAATCAACTTCATTGGGACGGAAATAGCGCGGGTCAATCTCGATGAGACATTTACCTGTTCTTCGATCGACACCGATTTCTTTTATACCGTCACCGTCCCACTCGATCTGTTTGTCAACAGCGTTAAACGCCAGCTCAACAAATTCGCGCACGGTATGGGTTTCCCCTGTGGCAAGCACGTAGTCGTCCGCCACATCTTCTTGCAGAATTCGCCACATCCCCTCAACATAGTCACGCGCGTGGCCCCAGTCACGGCGAGCATTAAGATTACCCAGACGCAGCTTTTCCTGAAGTCCTCTTTCGATTGCTGCGACCGCGCGCGTGATCTTACGTGTCACGAAGGTTTCGCCACGCAGAGGACTTTCATGATTGAATAAAATGCCATTGGAGGCATGAAATCCATATGCCTGACGATAGTTGACGGTTGTCCAGTAGGCGAAAAGTTTTGCCGTTGCATATGGGCTTTGTGGGGCGAACGGCGTTTGCTCACTCTGCGCGTGGGGAGAGCTGTTTCCAAACAGTTCTGATGTTGAAGCCTGATAAAAGCGACATGATTTGCCAAGTCCAAGAATCCGTATGGATTCAAGCAACCTCAATGTGCCGAGCGCATCTGTATTCGCGGTATATTCAGGTGTTTCGAAGCTGACCTGAACGTGGCTTTGTGCACCGAGATTATAAATCTCGTCGGGGCGAACTTCCTGAATGACCCGGCAGAGATTGGTCGCGTCTGTTAGATCGCCAAAATGCAGGCGAAAGCGGATATCCTCTTCATGTGGGTCCTGATAAAGATGGTCGATGCGGGCGGTATTGAATGAAGAAGATCGTCGCTTAAGGCCGTGGACTCTATATCCTTTCTTGAGCAGTAGCTCACTTAAATAGGCGCCATCTTGTCCTGTTACGCCAATGATGAGAGCTGTCTTTTCCTGCAAGGTCTTCCCTCCGGCCAGAATTGAATACAGCCATGATAGCGATTTAGATACCCAACTAAACGACTTCAAAACGGTAATACAGACGCCAAGTATCCCTCTTTGGATGAACATCAATTCGCATTGAACATCCCCTCATTCTACCAAAGAGGTATGTCTCTCGCCCGCTGTCTGTGTTCCCTATGCCATTGGGCTCCTTGCGACATTGGATAGGGTGTTGCCATCCTGATCAAAACCCGGTCGAGCTAAGGGAACTCCAAATCATGCGTGTTGTTCTAGCAAATAGGTATTTTTATCCCGATCAATCCGCCACGAGCCGGATGGTGACGAGCCTAGCTCATGAACTGGTGCGTGAAGGCGTTGAAACCATTGTAGTTGCCAGCCGCAACTATCATGAAAATGGCAACCCCACTTTGCCCGCTCGCGAAACGATAGAGGGTGTCGATGTACATAGGATATGGACGTCCGGTTTTGGTCGCAAGAGGCTTGCAGGTCGAGCAATTGACTACGCAACGTTTCACCTCTCGGCTGCAGCATGGTTTGCTGCAAACACTAGAAGGGATGATATTTGTGTGGTCTGCACGGATCCACCACTTCTTTCGGTTTCAACTGCGCTGCCTGTTCGATTCCGTCGAGCACACCTTGTAAACTGGGTCATGGATCTGTTCCCTGAAACAGCTATCGAGCTTGGCCTGATGAAACACCAAAATGTATCAGGGAGGCTCGCTGTCGCTTTACGCAACTGGTCGATGCGTCAATCGGCACTTACGATTTGCCCCATAGACAAAATGGCACGCTATTTGTCCGCAAAAGGCATACCTTCAGAAAATTTAGCAGTGGTTCATCACTGGGCAGATAAAAATGAGATTTTGCCCGTTAACCGTGAAGAGAATGCGCTGCGCGACTTGTGGGGTCTGGGCGAAAAATTTGTCATTGGCTATTCCGGTAATTTTGGTCGAGCGCATGAGTTCAGCACCGTGCTCGATGCTGCAGAGCAACTACAGACGAACTCGGATATCGTGTTTTTGATGATTGGAGAGGGGCAGCAACGTGCCTATGTCGAACAGGAAGTAAAGCGACGCAGGCTATCAAATGTGGTCATGAAGCCTTTCCAGCCCGTGGAGCAGCTTTCGGATAGTCTGGGTGCCGCCGATGTTCATCTGGTGTCACTTAAGCCTGAGCTTGAACACTGCATTGTGCCAAGCAAATTCTATGGTGTTCTTGCAGCTGCGCGTCCAACAATTTTCATTGGTGATCCTGACGGTGAGATAGCAAGTGTTGTGCGTGATTTTCACTGCGGCTTGTCTGTATGTCCGGGCGAGGTCGAGATGTTGATTAGTTCGATCCTGTTGTTGCTAAACTCGCAGCTTAACCGCAACACGATGGGTAACAACGCGCGTTATCTCATGGAAACCGCCTATTCACGCGAATTTGGTGCGGCCGTCTGGCAGTCAGCAATTGGCCGAATAGTGAGGAAAGGTCAGTTCTCAGCAATGCCGGTTATGGATCGGAAATTTCACGCGGAGAAAATGTGATGGAAGGCTCGTTTGTCGTAAGCCAATTGGGCGCACGAATGCATTATGCGGTGCCTCGTATATTTGCAAACCATCAGAGGCTGGCACACTTTTACACCGATATCTGCGCGTTGCAGGGATGGCCGAGGCTGCTCAGTCGGTTGCCTTCCACAATGTTGCCGACTGCTGTACGGCGACTGGTGGGACGCGCACCTCAGGGCATTCCTAAGGAAAGAATGACGACATTTCCAACCTTCGGCCTTCATTCCGCAATGCGAAGACTGGCTAACCAGACGGGGCCACAATCAACTGCTAACGCGATATGGGCAGGTGAGACCTTTGGTAAGCTGGTCGCAGCACAGGGATTTCATGGCGCAAGCGGGGTTTATGCGTTTAGCGGAGAAGCACTCGAACTGCTGAGCGCTGCAAGAAAACAGGGTCTTTGGACTGCAGTCGAACAAATGATCGCGCCGCGTAACATTGTCGATCAATTGGCCTGCGAGGAGGAAACTCTAAATCCAGGTTGGCAACTATCCACTACTGACGATGTGAATTCAGCAACGTTTGCGGCAAGGGAACATGCAGAATGGCAGATCGCAGATGCCGTGATATGCCCATCGAACTTTGTGGCAAAACACGTGATTGAAGCGGGCTGTGCGGCCAAAAAGGTGATCGTTGTGCCCTATGGTGTCGATGATCGTTTTTCTATCAGTCCAGGTTCGCGCAAAGCGGGACCATTGCGGGTTTTAACAGTTGGTGCCGTGGGGCTCAGAAAAGGCTCGCCTTATGTGGGTGAGGTGGCGCGAACGTTAAAAGGGCAGGTTCAGTTTCGTATGGTTGGTCCCATCGATATCCAGCCAAAAGTGCATGAGCAGCTTAAAAAGATTGTCGAGTTGACCGGACCGATACCGCGCAGCGAAATGCGTTCACAGTTTGAATGGGCAGATGTGTTTTATCTCCCTTCATTGTGCGAAGGATCGGCAACTGCATGTTACGAGGCACTTGCTGCGGGTCTCCCAGTTATCTGTACTGAAAATGCCGGGAGCGTAGTTCGCCATGGAATAGATGGATATATTATCCCGATCCGTGACGTCGATGTAACTGTCGAAATCCTTCGTCAGTTTTCGAGTAGTCCCGCAATGCTGTTCAGAATGAGCGAGAATGCTCGCGAAAGAGCAAGCGATTTTACCGTTGTGCGCTACGGCGAACGATTGGTCCAAGCTTTATCGCAACTCTCAATCGGTGAAGCTGCATGAAGATTGTCCACGTCATAGGGTCTTTCGATCCGGCTAAAGGTGGCCCACAGGCGGTTGTCGTTCGTCTTGCTGCTGCGCAAGCGTCGCTCGGGCATGATGTCACTATCGTCAGCTATAGTGATGATGAGATCAATTATCGCGCTGTTAAAGCCACGGCTGCGATCCCCGATTTCAGTAAGGTTCAGACTTTATTGCTCGCCATGCCCACTATACGCGAGAAATTTCTAGGTAGCCGCGCTACCAAAGCTATGTCTCCCCTTATACGCGCGGCAGATTTTGTACACATGCATGGTGTGTGGGAAACCAACTTGCTCAGAGCGGCAATGCTCTGTCGTCGCTATCATGTTGCTTATTGCATATGCTGTTGTGGCATGCTCGACATCTGGAGCATGCAACAAAAGGGATGGAAAAAGAAGCTCGCATTAAGGCTCGGCTTTCGGAAAATGCTTGATGGGGCTGCGTTCATCCAGGCGCTTAATCAAGATGAGGTTGAACTGATGCGGCCGTTGGGTTTGAAACCTCCATCCATTATTATTCCAAACGGAATATTTCTGAGTGAAGTTGAGGGAGGTGAGGGGATCAGAACTGGCTTGCCCGATCGTCCGTATGTGCTTTTCCTGTCTCGTCTACACTATAAAAAGGGCCTCGACATTCTGGCTGATGCCTTTCGGCAGATTGCGCCACTCTTTCCGGAAACCGACCTCCTGGTTGCAGGGCCCGACGGAGGCGCAGAAACAGATTTTTTGAAGATCATTCGTGAGGCGGGACTGAAAGATCGTGTCCACATGACGGGCGGACTATATGGCAATACCAAGATTGCAGCGTTGAAGAACGCTGCCTGCTTTTGTTTGCCTAGCCGTCAGGAGGGCTTTAGTGTTGCCATTACTGAGGCGCTTGCCTGTGGTGTTCCGGTTGTCATCACGGACGCCTGCCATTTTCCTGAAGTCGCTGAAGCGGAGGCAGGCGTCGTGTGTACCTTGTCTTCAGGGGCCGTCGCTTCTGGGCTCATTCGTCTTCTGGAAGACCCAAAGCGCGCCGTTCAAATGGGTATCGCCGGAAGCCGCTTGGTGCGTGAGAATTACACTTGGCCACGAATTGCGCTTCAGACCATCGATGCCTATCAGACATGGCAACTTCCCAAGACTGGGGTCGTTTCTGGTCAGGATAGACTGAGAACGGTTAACGCAATGTCAGAGTAATTTTAGAGTTCAAGACGATTTTCGTCTTGGACGTATAGGAGCTGCTGGGTTACCAGCATAAACCATCCATGCTTCCATATCCCGGAAACTGACTGCTCTTGCCCCCAATACGGCACCTTCCCCGACATTTACTCCCGGTCCGACAAAAGCTTCTGCAGCTATCCACGCACAAGGCCCGATTACAATGGGGGCCGCAGTGAGCGGGAAATCGTGTTGGTCGATATTATGGCCTGCGGTGCACAGATGGGCGCGTTGAGAGACGATGGCAAAAGGGGCAAGTGTCACTTGCGCAACATTATAGCAAAATACGTCGGGTCCAAGGGAAGAATGCGCATCCATGATGAGATTTCGCGGCCACCATATCCTTGCGCTACCGCGTACGATGGCGGTTTTGTGGATTTGAGCCCCAAATGCTCGTAATATCATCGCCCGCCAGCGCCACATGAAAGATGGTGTCCACGCTGCTAAAGAAAACCATGTCAGCTGCCAGAAGAGACGCAGAAGACGATGGTTTAAGGTGAAGGTTGCTCCGCCTTCCATTGGACGGGAAGCTTCCTTCCGCCCGTTTATGGAGATGTGAGAATCTGATCGCGATGCAATAGACATTATTCTCATCCTTTACATAAATTGTGGGACGCGTGGATCGTGTTGCAACGGGGTTGGCAGGCTTACAGATCGATTGCGTATGCGGCAAAGCGCTAGAACCGGTATTAAAAAAATCGCCATATGAATCCAAACTGGAATAACCCAGTCGGTCTGATGGGAAATTGCATGCATGGCAGGCACCACGGATAGCATATAGACCAGTTGCCCTAACATCTCTCCGGCCATCGCGGTTTCCCAGAGCCTGCGCATTATCCATGCAAGGAGCAGGAACTTGAAAGCTCCGAAGTACCAGAATGATGCAAACGCATCAACCAGTCCGGTTTCAGTTGTGCCTGTGAGTGGGTTATAGTCGCGGCTTGGTTTGGGCGTATCGAACTGAAGTGACTCCTTCAACTTCGAGCCGACGAGCTGTGCGGGGATGAAAGTGAAGATGACGCGGTTCCAGTGAAATTTGCCGTAATCGAACTCCAGGCGTCTATCAATTTCATCAATGCGCTGGACCGCATTGCGCATTTCGAGACCCCCGCGTTCCAGCGTTTCGTGAAAATTTTCCGCATAATCAATCTGCATAATATCGTCGAGAACGAAGCCTGATGCTGCGCGCGTAATTTGACGATAATCGCCCATGCTCGTCATCAGAAAGGTCCCTGCAAGAATACCAAGCGTCATGAGAATGCGTGGCACCACCAGGCGACGGTAAAACCAGAAAGCGAGCAATATCATAAGAAAAAGCTGAATTGCTTCAGCGCGCTTTCCAGTTACGAGAATACGATCGAAATAGAAAACCAGATCAAAGGCGATAATTGCCAATGCTGTCCATGAAGGTCGGCGCGCAAAGCACAAAAGAGCAATAGCGAGGCCATAAGGCATGAGTTGCGCAAAGAATAGATAGACAACGGGAATGCCTGTCATTTGCATTCCGATCGAAACATCACCGGGCAGACGGCTTAAGAGAAAATAGAAGACAGCACCAAAAGCGGATAAACCTGTTGCTGCCCAAATGAGGCGGTGTTCGCTAAAGCTCATGCTGAGAAAGCCGAAAGGTTTCTTGGTCATACGCCAACCAAGCGCCAGCATCGCGAGCGACAGAATTCCCATGAACATCGTTTTGGCGTACGCACCTGAGGGTAGAAACTGGTCATGCACCAACGCCGGCATCTGTGGCAGCAGGAAACCAAAAGTCATTACGCCTGCAAGAAACGGAAACTGATACATGCGTTCTGCTCGAAGGAGCAGCCCGCCTGCCAGAAAGCATCCTACAAGACCTACAAAAATCCAAGTGAGCGAAGTATTCATGGGCTTTTACCATATGACGCGCAAACGCTGCCGAAGGAGGTTGTGGAACCGTCCCGAACCAGATCCCGCAGTAAAATGCGGCCAGATGCCAGATACCAGCCAAGTTTCACGTATTCTTTTGCCACAAGCTCCAGATCAGCAGGGGTTGAGGGAAAGCCGGCCTCCCTTCCATCGCCCCCAATGGGCGAAGAACTGAAATGCATTTGTGGGCAGGCTGCACGAAAGCTCGCTATTGCGCGACGAGAATGATACCAGTTCGTAACAATCAGCGCTTTTCTTGCCTGAATTCCTCGCATAACGGGTGCAGAATAATAGGCATTTTGCCAGGTGCTGCCTGATTGGCATTCAACAAGGATAGCGGATGGTTTCACGCCGTCACGCACCATTATCTGCTTATTGAAAAGGCAATCGCCGTCACCAGTAATCAGAATGAGCGGCGAGCGGCCTTCTTTCCAGAGCCGTGCGGCTTGCGCTGCTCGTGGTGGCCCATCACCACCCGGCACAACAATCACATCAGCTTTACGGCCATCATCCTGCAAAGTCAGAACAGGTTCTGAATAAAATATCGCAGCGAGTCCGAAAAGAATGGCACAGGGCAGGAAGAGCAACAACATCATACCATATGCCGTTCTGGTTCTTTACTGTCCATACCCTGGCAAACCGATGAGTTGCTTAAATTGACGTTTTTATTGCATCGCTGTTCTTCCATTTTGATAACGATCATAAATTCATAAGCAGCGAGAAGTCGGCAATAAAGATAGCCGGGTTTTCCATCAAGGAAACCTCGACGCACCAGATACATATAAAGAAAGCGCAGAGATGGTCTGAATGGCATATGATAAGAGAGGGACTTCAGAGTTCGTCGCCGCCTCTCAGGAGCAGTGGATACTATGCCGCCCCAGTCGATCTTTCGCTCTAGCAAGCGGTGGGCAGAAAGATCAGCTTCGGCAGAAGAATAGCGATTGTGCTTGTCGTACCAAGCCTCAAGGCCTTTATTGAAACTGTAATGAATGAAATGCGACTGCAAAGCCCCCTCTGGACCACCGCTTGCACGTGAATGCACCGAGCGTTCAAATCGAACACGATCGGGGCGCACCAAACGGGTGATCCATGTGGGATAAAGGCTCGCATGCTTAATCCAACGGCCCATGAACATGTTCTTGTAGCGTGCTTTAAAGAACACTTCTGGCCGTGTTGGATCTGATGCAATTGCCAGCATTTCATCACGTAAATCAGCAGGCGTTATCTCGTCCGCATCTGGCGTGTAGACCCAATCGTGTTTAAATCTGATCTCAGTCAACCCATACATTCGCTGTCGATCTTCTGTATCATAGGAGCGCTGAAACACGCGTGCGCCTGCCGATTTTGCGAGTTCTACCGTGCGATCCTCACTGAATGAATCGAGTATGACGATATCATCACACCAATCCAGTGAGGCTAAACAGGCTGGCAGATTGATCTCTTCATTTAATGTCATGATAAGAACTGAAACGCTCATGAAGTTGCCCCTGGTAAAGTCACATTTGCCTTTGATGTTTGAGCTGGCTCTGCCGCTGCCACAATAGGGCGCAAGCCTCTGTTGGTACGGACTACGAATAGCGTATGTGCAATCACCGGGATGATGAGCGCTATCAGCATTGGCCAGGCGGGCATTTCCAGGCGTATAGCAATATAAGCTGTGGCTCCTGCCAGGAAATTGAGCGCCATCACAGCAACTGCAGTTTGACCCGACGATAATCCGGCGTCGATAAACAAATGATGCAAATGTTGCCGATCAGGAGAAAATGGACTTCTGCGCGATACTAGACGACGCACGATGAGACTGAGCGTGTCGATCACTGGCACGACTACCACCCACAACACGATCGGAAAGGCGACTTCAGTATGGGCGTCAGCGAGAATTAAAATTATTCCGGCAAGTGTCGCGCCGAGAAAAGTGCTGCCGCCATCGCCGAGAAAGAGGCTGGCTTTTGCGCGCCAGCGATGCCGCATGTTGAAGACGAGAAAGCCGCTGCATCCAGCTGCCAAAGCAAGTGTTTGTACACCGATGCGATTTTCGTCTACCCAGAAGCAGATAGCCGCCAACCAGAAAAAGGCCGCAGCACTCGCTGAACCTGCAAGGCCATCAACACCATCACTCATATTGATGGCATTCACGAGGCCCACCACAAACGCGAGCGCGATTAACAGGAAAAGAGGTCCAGCAAGAACGTCCCCTGGGATTTCGGTTGCCGGGAGGAGTATACTTTGTGTTGCACCTCCAGCAAGGCCTAGATGGATCTGTGTTATTCCAGAAATTCCGATAATCAGGAATGCCGCAACGATTTGAATTGCAAGGCGTGGCGCGACAGGAAGATTGAATCTGTCATCGAGAACGCCGGTTGCAAGGACCAGAAATATGCCTGGTAGCAAAGCTACCGCACTAGCCGAGCCCCCCAAGGAAGGTGTCAGAAAAACGGTCACCAAGAATGACAGAAAAACTGCAATCCCGCCGCATAGGGGTACATTTCCATCGTGTCTCTTTCGAGCATCGGGGATGTCGATTAGATACCACTCGCGTGCAAGCCCGCGAAACCCTAAACAGAATGCAACTGATAAGGTGAAAGCAAGAAGCGTGATGCAGAAAAGACTGATCATGTCTCCTCCCAAGCGCGGGTAAAAATTAAGACTGAGTAGATTTTTACCGGCTCATGTTCGCACCGACGACTTGGCTATAGAGCGTGCAGCATACTCCTTTCTGGTCAGGGCCTAACACCAACGGTGACGTTTCCCACGGGCTCCAAACGGTTATCCTTATATGTGAGAACAAAGAATGGCCCATTGCCGTTCTGGTAAGGCCGTCCGGGGGGATAAAGTATCTTGAACAAACATCAGCAGCTTAAAACGCAGTCCCGAGCTTGCTTTAAGGCCGAGCTATCTAAGAGGAGCAGCAGATGAGCGGTGGCCGACGAAGCATTCTCATGGCCGCACTTGAGCAATATGCTGGCCTGTTGTTCAATTTCCTGACCGTCATCACAGTCTCTCGCTTTCTAGGACCTGCAGAAACGGGTGCGGGTGTTGTTGGGCTGAGTATTGGCGCAATTGTCTTCTCTTTGCGAGAATTTGCCAGCCCCGAATTTCTGATCCGGATTGAGAAAGTTCAAGACCACGACATCAGGACTTCGATGACTTTCCTCATGGTTGTAACACTGTTCCTATCAGCAGGGCTTTATCTCGCACGTGAGTATTTTGCAGCATCCTATCACGATCCATCACTTTTGATGTTCCTCGATATAACCATCATCGCAGCAATCGTTGAAAGCCTTTCATTGCCGGTGGTAGCGCTATTGCGACGTGAAATGGCATTCGGCATCCTTGCGCGAATTCGTACTGCTGGATCTGGTTTCGGGGCTGCTGTAACGATTGCAATGGCGACATCTGGTTTTGGGCACATGTGTTTTGCTTTCGGTTTGCTCGCCAGCGCCTTGATGACAACAGGTTTGGCGATGGCCGTCTATCCGCTTGGACGTCTGCTACGGCCTTCTTTTGCCAGCATTGATGTGGCCTGGAGATTTGGCATTTATCTCGGCGGCAATGCGGGTCTGAACAAGATATGTGAAACTTTTCCTCAACTGATGCTGGGTCGCTTCATGCCAATAGCATCCGTTGGGATATATAATCGGGCTAACACCGTAAGTGGACTGCCCGATCGCGTTTTTCTTTCTGCGGTATTTACCGTGGCATTCCCTATGCTCTCGGCTCATGTTCGTGCAGGAGGTGATATCAGTCGCGCCTACGTGCGGGCTTTATCCTATATTTCGGTGGTCTATTGGCCTGCACAAGCCTTACTGGCACTTTTGGCCTATCCCGCCGTCCAGATAATTCTGGGACCGGGATGGTCAGAAGCAGCGCTTATTGTTGCGATCTCAAGTCTCGCAAGTCTGTTCTGGTTTCCGGTTATTCTGACCTATCCGCTTCTTATGGCGCTCGGTGCAAACCGGGAGGCTTTTGTTTCCAACTTCATTTCAAGATCGGTTGCCACGATTATCTTATGTCTTGCCGCATTTCACGGATTGCTGGCTGTGGCGTTGAGCCAGTTCATTAGCCTTCCATTTCAAATGTTTGTCGCCATCGTTTATGTGCGCAAGCACGTGAATTTTTCCTATCGGGTGTTGGCCAAAGAACTTATGAAAAGTGCGCTTGTCACGATACTTGCGCTTGCAGGCCCGCTTATGGTGGTGGCCGCGGATGGATTTAATCTTGATATGCACTGGACGAGGGCAGTTATTATCGGATTAGTGGGGATCGCAGGCTGGCTCTTGGCGGTGTTTGTCACCCGCCACCCTTTCACCGATGAACTCATTCCAATTTTCAAATGGCTTTTTGGAAAGTTCATAAGCCGTTTCGGTTGGTCGCGATTGCGGCGATCAAATCTGTCTGAACCAGCGGAATGAGGCCTGTTATGCAGCCCCGCAGCACCAATTACCCAACTGTCGACGTTGTGATACCTAACTATAATTATGGCCATTACCTGCTTGAATGCGCAGATAGCGTGCTATCTCAAACAGGTGTCGAGGTCCGTTTATTCATTATTGATAACGCATCCAAAGACAATAGCGCCGCTATAGCGCGCGATCTTGCAGCGCACGATAAACGTGTCGAATTGTTGCTGAGATCAAAAAATGCAGGACCGCACGCCTCCTTTAATGAAGGAGTCGACTGGGCACGCTCTGAATATTTTCTTATACTGTGCACCGATGATTTGCTTGCCCATGGAGCCCTGTCCCGAGCTGTCCATGTGCTCGAACAATGTCCCGATGTTCATCTTGCTTTCGGGGCGACCCAAAAAATCTCAAAAGATGAGAAAAGGCCCCAAAAACCCACGATTGTTGGTGGCGGGCAATGGAACATCAGCTCTGGCTCCGATTTCATTGGGCTTGCATGCAAACATGCTTTTAATCCTGTCGCGGGCCCGACGGCGGTGGTGCGCACGGTTGTGCAAAAACAAGTTGGATATTACCGTCAAACACTCTCGCATACCGATGATCTTGAGATGTGGTTACGTCTGGCATTGTTCGGGAATGTTGCCTCGACCGACAGTATACAAGCTTATGCGCGTGTTCATTCGGACAACCAGTCTGCAACAGTTACGGGGATCATGCACTGGAATCGAGAGTTTGAAGCAGGGTTCTGTTCGTTCTTTGAAAATGAGGGACGAGTCATGCCGCAAGCCAAACATTATCTCGAGATGGCGCGTGATTGCCTCACTAAACGAGCATATTGGTCGGCATGGTCAAATCTCGTCAGGCGTGAAAAGGGATCTGCATCCTTGATGGCCTTTGCGCTCAAAAGGCATCCGCTGATGGCTTTGATGCCACCTTTCGATTATTTGTTTCAGCGCCGCCAACGACATTCAAACTAGGGGCGTGCAATACCGTGTTATCTGCTTTTTTGGAGAAGATTGACGCGTAATACTTCTTCTTGCTCAGCAAGTCTCTTGCGATAGAGCTTGACGCCATCTTCGACAGTTTTCACGAGTTCTTCTCTGCGAGAAAACATATTGTCGATCTGAGCGAGCAGTGTTTTCGGATCAAAGCTCTCAATGTGATGGCAAAATTCACTCAGACCGGTGTCATTTAAAAGCGCGTCGTTCTTCCGTGCATAACCAATCGAAATTGCGGGTCTGCCCATAGAAAGAGAGCAAACGATGTTATGATATCGGCTGGCAACCACTATATCGGTTTTTGCAATTTGCTGCATGAGATCGTTAAGAGAAGCAACAGGCTCGAAAATAACATTTCCTAAATTGGATGCGCTAATGCGCCGTTGTAGATCATCTACTGCCTCAAGGTCACCCTTGTCACCGATAAGCAGGCGTACCTGCCGTCCGTCCTGTAGAAGTTCGTCAATCAACTCGGTCATCTTATCGAGATAATTATCGTAAATCGCAGCACCATCCGCGGCCTGCTTTTTCCAACCTTTATATGTCATAATACCCAGGCCCACTCGCTGATCGCCGGTGTTACGCAATTCGTCTTCTGCGGTGGGTAGCGCAAATGCGATGTCAGCACTGACAATGTCGTTTGCAACATCCATATTTAAAGACTTCATGAAATCATAAGAAACCTGATCGCGGTAGGAACGGTACGCGGCCATCATCGAAGCTTTGCGGACGAAAAAGCGACTCAAAGGATGCGTGACAGGACCTGCACCAATTGAAATGAAGGCAAAGCGCGCTCCTGCCAATCTCGCTGCCACAGACCAACGTAGAACTGCGAATGGCCACCCAAACGGATCTTCGTTGAAGTCATCAAGAATGCCGGTGCCAGGAACAATGATGAGATCAATGCCTTGAGCGAGCGACACTGCCCCCAAGAAGCCGGTAACACGGCGCGGAAACTCTAAGAGAACTTTGTTGATCAGCCTTATGATTGCATTTTCCGACGCAGGCTGCCCAACAGGAACCGCATCTATTCGGAATTTCTCGACGATGATTTCGGGTCTGGAGCATATACAGATGAGCTGAGCACTTGGGCACGTGCGTTTCAATAGTTGCAGCATTGCTTCAAGCGATCCGTCATTGCCGGTATTGCCAGAACCGAACTGACCGAAAAGACCTATTCTCATACAAGTGTCTCCAGCTGCATTCACAAGCTAAGCCGGTATGAGTTTTTATGAAAACTGGCAGAAGGGTGAACACCATCCTCTAATGTATGAAGGCATATACCCCTCATAGACAAAATGCGCTGCCGCGCAATTTCGTTACACTAGCGAGCGGTATATCAAACGCCCCCCGATATACCGGAGTAAGGCTTCGAGGGATTTTTCCCTCGAAGTCTTGGTCTCTGGGCAGCAGGGTTTCGATCATGAAATGTGCTTACTTCGTCCGTCCACATATTGGTGGAACCTACTCTGTGTTTACGCGCCTGAGTTCGTCGCTTCGACGGTACGGTATTGAATTGCGTTGGTTAGCTGCGGGAGCCGCAGGAGAAACGATCAGTTTTCCATCTGCAGGTCAGGGATTAGGCGATGCGTTACGAAAAGGTGATGCAATTGATCAGATGGGCGTGCTGGACGAGGAAACACGCGCCAGAAGGATGGTCACGTTTCTGCGCGAGAAAAAATTCGAGGCCGTGTTCGTAAACGTTCTGTCGAGCCGCTTCGAAACCAACTTGGTGCGATATCTACCAGATGACATTTTACGCATTATGATCGTGCACAATATCACGCCGGGTACTTATGCAGCGGCTCGCGCGATACGCGATCACGTTCATGCGACAGTGGGCGTATCCAAACGCTGTCGGGACGATCTGGTGAACCATTATGGCTTCGATGCCGCGCGAACACTGGTTATCCCGCATGGCTTGAACAAGAATATTTGTACACCGCAAACAGTATCGCAGCGGGATGAAAATGCACCTTTACGCCTGCTTTATCTCGGCCGCATCGAGGACAATTCAAAAGGCGTGTTCTGGCTGCCCAATATTTTGCGCGAACTAAAATGTGATTATCATCTAACCGTAGCAGGTGACGGCCCAGATTTGGCTCAATTGCGTCATCGACTTGAGAGTTTTCGCGAGAGGATAAGTTTCACGAGCTGGGTTGCGCCATCAGATGTTCCCTGGCTTGTCAGTCAGCACGACGTTATGGTTATGCCATCCCGGTTTGAAGGATTTGGTCTTACGCTCATTGAAGCGATGAGCCAGGGGTGTCCTGCGGTTGTTTCTAGGATCGCGGGTGTAACTGACACGATTGTCACTAACGGTGAAGATGGCCTTTTGTTTCCGGTTGGAGATTTCCGACAGGCAGCCCTCCACATAGATTTTCTAGCAGATAATAAGCATTTGAGAGATGAGATGGCTCAGGCCGCTATCCTTAAAGTAGCTGTCGCTTTCAATAATGATCAGGTGGGTCAGACCTATGCGGGGCTTCTCGAAAACCTCATGCAGAGCCGACCGGCAATTGCACCACCTTTAGCCTTGTCGCAGTGGAATATGCCAACGGCGTTGCATTCAAGTCTGCGAAGCCGGTTGCCTAAACCCGTCAAGAACTGGCTGCGACAGATGCGAGAACGCCTGAACACAGCTTGGTCCACAGTGTGATCGTCAAAACTGGTAAATAACAAAGGGACAAGGTCATGAACCTTTTCACATCCCGGTTTCGCAATTCGCAATTGCTCAGAAGCAAGGCACACGCTCTCATACCGGGTGGATGTCATACATATGCCAAAGGCGACGATCAATATCCGGTTCTGGCACCGGGTTTCATACAGCGTGGTTCAGGCTCGCACGTGTTTGATGTCGATGGAAACCAATATATTGAATACGGAATGGGCAATCGTTCCGTGGGGCTCGGACATGCCTATCCGCCAGTGCTGCACGCAGTCCGGGATGCGTTGCAGGATGGCTGCAACTTTACCCGGCCGAGCGCGATAGAAATTGAATGCGCTGAGAGCTTTCTTGAATTAATCGAGGGAGCTGAGATGGTAAAATTCTGCAAGGATGGGTCGGACGCTACCTCAGCGGCCGTGCGTCTGGCGCGTGCCTATACCGGCCGCGATATGGTCGCGTGTTGTGCCGACCACCCATTTTTCTCGACTGACGACTGGTTCATTGGGACGACGAAAATGAATGCGGGTATTCCTGCATCAGTGTCCGCTTTGACAGCTACCTTTCGTTATAATGATATTGCCAGCGTAAAGGCTTTGTTCGAAAATTATCCGGGCATGATTTCAGCGCTCATTCTTGAACCAGCGCGGATGGATGAACCCCAAGATAGTTTCTTGCACGAAGCAAAACGAATTGCCCATGAAAACGGTGCCCTATTTATCCTCGATGAGATGATAACGGGCTTTCGTTGGCATATGCGCGGGGCGCAAAAGCTTTATGACATAGAGCCTGATCTCTCGTGCTTTGGCAAAGCCTTGGGAAATGGATTTGCAATCTCGGCACTCGCAGGAAAAGCCGAGTATATGCAGCTTGGTGGGCTTACACAAACCGACTTTGCCCGCGTATTTTTGCTGTCGACCACCCACGGCGCTGAAACTCACTCCATGGCAGCTGCAATTGCCACCATGAAGGTCTATCGTGACGAGCCGGTGATAGAGCGGCTTTACGAGCAGGGTCGGAGGCTTGCAGAAGGGGTTAATACAGCAATTGCAGCGTATGGATTAGAAAAGAATGTTCGGTTGGTTGGACGCCCTTGCTGTCTGGCTTACGCAACTCTCGATGAGAATGGACAGCCATCTCAGGCGCTGCGGACACTTCTTCTTCAAGAGACGATCAGGCGAGGTGTACTCATGCCGTCACTCGTTGTAAGCTACACGCATAGTGACACGGATATTGCACGTACCGTCGACGCAATTGATGGAGCACTTGGTGTCTATGTCAGGGCACTTAATGACGGTGTCGATAATTATCTTACTGGGCGCCCGTCACAGGTGGTATATCGCCGATTTAATGATGCGCCATCATATCCGCCTGCTAAGCGATGAGAATTTCACGATTAGGTTTCATTTTGTGCTTTTTGCTGCTTCTGACAGGAGTGGCTCAAGCCGAGAATGTTTTCCCTGTCAGAGTAAGTCAGGATCATCGCACTTTTGAAGACGCTCAAGGCAAGCCGTTTTTGTTGCATGGCGACACGGCCTGGTCGTTGATCGCGGAACTGAAGCGAAACGATGTCGAAACTTATCTGGCTGATCGCCGCGAACGCGGTTTTAATGCCATTCTGGTCAATCTGATCGAACGTCAGTTTTCAAGCAATCCGCCAAGAAATGCGTATGGCGAGTTGCCTTTCGCAAACGAGGCCTTTGGTGCGCTTAATCCGAAATATTTCGATCATGCTGCATGGATAATTGGACGGGCGCAGAAGCTTGGGCTGGTGGTCTTTCTCGCGCCTGCCTATCTCGGCGTAAATGGTGGCGATCAGGGCTGGTTCGCTGAAGCACAGGCCGCAGGCCCTGAGAAAATGAAAGCTTACGGCAAAGCCATCGCGCAAAAGTTCTCAAAATTCCCCAACATCGTTTGGGCGTTGGGCGGTGATTTTGATGCGCCGGATCGAGAACTCGTGTCAAAGCTTGCAGAAGGAATTGCAGCGATTTCTCCTCATGCACTGCAAACCGTTCATTCGGGACGCGATACAAAGACTGCCAAGCTATGGGCAGATCAGCACTGGTTGGCGATCGATACGGTCTATACATATAACAATATTCACAAAACGACCCTCGACCGCAGCAAATCAAGCAGGATGCCGGTAATCCTACTCGAAGGGGCCTATGAGTATGAGCGTGAGACGACCGCACGCATGATACGCCGCAATGCTTATGGCGCGCTTTTAGGTGGTGCGGCTGGGCAATTCTTTGGCAACAATCCCATCTGGCATTTTACTGGCCCCGGCGTCTTCACCTCGGATCAGAAATGGCAAGAGGCGCTGGCCAGTCCCGGTGCGCGATCAATGTCAGTCATGAAAGCGATTTTTGATAAGATACCGTGGTCACAATTGAAGCCAGATCGCGATAATGAGATTTCCGGCGTTGATGAAAGCTATGCAGCAGCTTTGCCAGATCGCAGTCTGATCGTTATCTATGGCGATGCTGACGGTTTCAAAGTGAAGCGAAATGCTATTTCCAATGGTCAAGAAGCCATATGGGGCGATCCAAGTTCGGTCAAATTTTTGCCGTCAAAAAGCCCGAAAATCGACGGTGAATTTGGCATTTATCCGGCACCCGAAGACCGCAAGAACGTAAATAACAGCGACTGGATTCTGGTAATCGGTAGTCCTGAACAATTGCAGCTCATCCAAAAGAGGTAGTCTCCACGACCTTTCGCGTCTGATTTCAACGCTTGTCCGAAGTAAACATGCCTTCGGTTAACTCGTCGCTTCAAGTCAGGCCCGCTACCTTAGTTCCACGTTTTTAGTTGAGGAACCGGACATGAAGGTACTTGTTACAGGACATCAGGGCTATATTGGATCGGTGATGGTGCCGACATTGATTAATGCGGGACATGATGTCTCGGGCTATGACATCGGCCTGTATCAGCACTGTCTTTTCGAAGAGGGAGGATCGGTCTTCAATGTCCCGACAATCCGCAAGGATGTGCGTGATGTGTCGCCACGAGATCTGGAAGGCTTCGACGCTGTTATTCATCTAGCAGCGCTGTCTAACGATCCGCTGGGCAATCTCAACGAAGACCTCACTTATGAGATCAATCATCATGCCAGTGTGGCTATGGCAAAAGCAGCGAAATCAGCCGGTGTTGGCAGGTTCTTGTTTGCATCATCCTGCAGCAATTACGGCATCAGTGATGCTGATTTGATTGATGAAACCGGAGAACTTAAGCCCGTCACTGCTTATGGCCGTTCCAAAGTGAGAGCGGAACAGGAAATACGAGCCTTGGCAGATACCAGTTTTTGTCCGGTCTATCTTCGACCGGCGACGGCTTACGGCGTTTCCCCATTTCTGCGGTTCGACATAGTGCTCAACAATCTGGTTGCCTGGGCAGTCACAAAGGGGCTTATTTATCTCAAATCAGACGGTACACCCTGGCGACCGATAGTTCACATCCGAGATATCTCGCGTGCGTTTAATGCAGCAATGGAAGCACCGCGAGAGAAGGTATTTAATGAATCCTTCAATGTGGGCTCGACCGAACATAATTATCGCATTCGCGATATCGCCAGCATTGTTGCAGACAATGTCCCTGATTGCCGGATAGAATACGCAGATGACGCAGGCCCTGATACGCGTTCTTATCGGGTTAGTTTTGAAAAACTGGCGCGCGTTCTGCCAGCGGCTAAGCCGCAATGGGATGCGGTCGCTGGTGCTCAGGAGCTTCTAGCGGCTTATAGCCGGTCTTCATTGACGCTAGAGGAATTTGAAGGTCCGCGGTTCCAGCGTATAGCTCATATTCGAAAGCTGATTGCTCAAGGTGTGCTCGATGCCAATCTGCGTAGAGTAGATGAACATCTACAACCGCTTCGGGTAACTGCATAATGGATACCAGAGTAGGAAGCCCGCAGATTGAATGCTCAGAAATACATTCTTCATGTGGAATGAGCATCTACGAGCTCGCTTCGCGGCTCTTCCCAATTTGCCGTAGTCTCACCGGTGACGGTGTGCGCGAAACGCTCTCCATTATCAGTGAACATTTGCCTTTGAAAATTCATACAATTCCTACCGGTACTCAGCTTTTTGATTGGCAGGCTCCGCAGGAGTGGCTGATCCGTGACGCTTACATTATGGATTCTGCGGGTCGCCGCATTGTTGATTTTGCGGAACATAATCTGCACGTGGTCAATTTCAGCGTGCCAGTGTGCACCAAACTTACATTAGATGAGTTGAAAGGACATATCCACACGCTGCCTGACCAGCCCGATCTTATCCCCTATCGCACGTGCTATCATACGGAAGCTTGGGGTTTTTGCATGACACATAATGCGCTTATGCGGATGGAAGACCAGCTTTACGAGGTAGTGATTAATGCCGAGCGGCGGGAGGGCTCACTCATTTTTGGCGAATTCATCCATAAAGGCGAAACTGATGAAACCTTCCTACTTTCCACACATCTTTGCCATCCTTCACTTGCCAACGACAACTGCTCAGGAATAGCGCTGCAAACGCGTCTGGGTGAAGTATTGAAGTCGCGAAAGACACATTTCACATACCGACTTTTATTCGGCCCTTCGACTTTTGGGGCTCTCGCCTGGCTTAAACAGAACGAAGAGAATTTGAAACTTGTGAAGCATGGCCTTGTGTTGTCGTGCGTTGGTGATAGCGGTGGGCCCAACTATAAGCGCAGCCGCCGTGGCAATTCGGAAATCGATCGCATTATGTCCCAAATTTTGGGCGGGTCTGATCTTCCAGAAGCAAAAGTGCATGATTTTTGGCCATATGGATATGACGAGCGGCAATTCTGCTCTCCGGGTTTCAATCTGCCGGTTGGTTTGTTTCAACGCAGTCTCTATGGGGAGTTTGCTGAGTATCATACCTCCGCCGACAATCTCGATTTCATCAAACCCAACTATCTGGAACAATCTTACAATCTTATTATCCAAGCGATTGAGATCGCAGAGCGTAATTGGACGCCACTCAATATGTCGCCAAAGGGCGAGCCACAACTTGGTCGTCGGGGCCTTTACGGTGGCACCGGAGGGGATCGGAATGCGGCTAAGAATGCGATGGCTATGTTATGGGTGCTCAATCTGGCCGACGGTGATCATTCGATCCTCGACATGGCCGAGCGTGCCGAGCTGCCGTTCGGACAGTTAGCAGATGCCGCAGACCGGCTTCGTGATGCCGGTTTATTGACGGTGCTTTAATTTCTCAGTGGTTGAACGAATTTCTGCGGTGACTAGAGGAGAGGCCAATTTCTGTCTTTTTCCGACATAACGGTTGGCTTATCGGGCCATGGAACCCCAAGAGCTGGGTCGTCGTATCGTAGTCCTGTTGAAAAATCAGGCGCATAAGGGCGAGAGATCATGTAGCGCAGCAGCACATCGTCTGTGAGCGTCTGAAAACCATGCGCACAGCCTTCAGGAATGTAGAGCTGCACACCATTTTCCGACGATAATTCCAATCCCGTCCAACGTCGATAGGTGGGCGAATTCGGTCGTAGATCGACGAGGACGTCCCAAATCACACCTTGTAAGCATGTAACAAGTTTGGTTTCGGAGTGTGGTTCATTTTGATAATGAAGCCCGCGCAGAGTTCCTTTTTCGCGAGAGAAAGACAGGCTGTGTTGTGGGAAATTCGTTTCCATTTTCCGTTCGGCAAATGCACTCTCGCAATAGACACGTGCGAACCAGCCTCGCTCATCTTTGTGCTTGTCTGGTTCAACGGACCAGGCGCCGTCTATATTAAGCGGGGTAAATCGCATTATGTGCCTCGGATCACTCTGCACGCCCATTCTGACAGTTCCATGGTTGGGGAATAGTGTCGTTTTCGGGTCATCGAACTGACCCTAAGATTAAGGTATAGCCACCTAAAAGGCGTAGTGATGTACCCCAACATCGACATAGGGTGGAGTTAGGGGGATTGCCCGGGATCAATCGACGGATGACGGGGGCGCCCGATCGTATGTACTGCTCGCTCCTCATTACAGTCTCGGAAAAGCATAGCAAACTTAGTAATTTTGATCGTCCGGCATCGAACGGAATTCAAACCCACATACCCATAAGGGACCGGGCAGGGCGAGGTATATCGTATGACCATCCAAACGCCGGGCATATCGCGGAGTGCAGGCATGGCTCGAGAGCAGGCAGGTTGCCGCTTGTGCGGGACGCTTCTTAAACATACATTTGTGGATCTTGGAATGTCTCCGCCGTGCGAGAGTTTTCTCACTGCGGAACAACTTGATCACATGGAGCCGTATTATCCGTTATATGCTTTTGTGTGCGACCATTGCTATCTGGTTCAGCTAAAAGAATATTTCAGTCCTGCCGATATTTTTACAGAATACGCATACTTCTCTTCCTATGCTACAAGCTGGGTCGAACACGCTCGGGTTTATTGTGACGAAATTACCGAAAAACTGAGCCTCAAGAGTGACAGTTTTGTTGTTGAGATCGCAAGCAACGACGGCTATTTACTTCAGCATTTTCTGCCCAAGGGTATTCCAATCCTGGGAATTGAACCCGCTGCCAACGTGGCAAAGGCCGCGATTTCCAAGGGTGTGCCTACCCGTATAGACTTTTTTGGTTCAACCCTTGCGGCGCAGATGGTCGGCGAAGGCGGGAAGGCTGATCTCATTATTGGAAATAATGTCCTGGCACAGGTTCCGGACCTTAATGATTTTGTTCGCGGTATGCAGATTCTGCTAAAACCCGAAGGGGTTATTACTCTTGAGTTTCCGCATCTGGCTAATTTGATTGAGCAAAATCAGTTCGATACGATCTATCATGAGCACTTCTCATATTTTTCACTTCTTACTATCCGCTACATGGCCAATCGTCACCACCTCAAAGTGATTGACGTTGAAGAGTTGCCGACACACGGCGGTTCACTCCGTGTTTATCTCGCTCACAATGCCAGTAGACGAAAAGCAGGGCCACGCGTTGCAGCACTTTTAAAACGTGAACAGACGTTCGGTCTTAACGAAATTGCTGCATATGAACAGTTTTCTGAAAAGACACGTCGCACGAAGCGTGATCTGCTGTCATTTCTGATAGCTGCAAAAAATGCGGGTAAGCGCATTTGCGGTTACGGGGCACCCGGAAAAGGCAACACGCTCCTAAATTACTGCGGAATTGGAACCGACTTTCTCGATTTCACTGTTGACCGTAATCCTTACAAACACGGGCGTTTTACTCCCGGAATGCATATTCCTATCTATGATACCTCGATGATTGATAGCTATAAGCCCGACTATATTCTGATCCTGCCCTGGAACTTCAAGGATGAGATTATTCGTCAGATGCAGCACGTCGTTGAATGGGGCGGAAAGTTTATCATACCAATCCCGCATGTCACACTGATCGATCCGGCATTACTCACAGAGGAGCGCTAGTTATGAAAGTGGTTCTTTTCTGCGGTGGTCTTGGCACCCGTATAAGGGAATATTCAGAGAATGTCCCCAAGCCGATGATCCCGCTTGGTCATCAGCCGATCCTCCACCACGTAATGGAGTATTATTCTGACTACGGTCACAACGACTTCGTATTGTGCCTCGGATATAAGGCAAATGTTGTCAAAGACTTTTTCCTCAGTATACGACCTCAAACCTTTGCGGATTGTGTAGTTTCTGATGGCGGACGCAATGTACGTTTGCTCGAAGAGGTTGATCGTGACTGGAGTGTAACCCTGCTTGATACTGGTATCTGGCGAAACATCGGTGAAAGATTGTGGAGTGCGCGTGCTCACGTCGAGGACGAGGATATGTTTCTCGCAAATTACAGTGATGGCCTCAGTGACGTCGACCTTGACGATATGACGGATCGTTTTCGAAAGAGTGGTAAATTGGCCTGCTTTCTGGCCGTTCGCCCGCCGTTGACATATCATCTTGCTGATATAGCAGAGGGTGGTGACGTGCGCGCATTCAGAACGTCTAACACCTCCGATATCTGGATAAACGGCGGTTATTTTCTGTTTCGCAAAGAGATCTTCGATTATATGCGCGAAGGCGAGGAACTCGTGTTGGAACCGTTCAGCCGCCTGATCGCCGACAATCAGCTTATGGCCTATAAATACGAGGGTTTCTGGCGTTCCATGGATACGCTACGAGATTGGCAGACTCTCGAAGACATGGTCGAAAAAGGGGATATGCCCTGGAAAAAGCATAAGACAGAGATTAGTGCAGCTAACATTGCGATCGCACTATGATCGATCTGTGTTCACTAACACAGCTTGGCAGACCGCTCAGACTGTTTTGTCTGGGCGCACATTCAGACGATATCGAGATTGGATGCGGCGGAACCCTTCTAAGTCTGATCGAAATGGGGATCCCTCTAGAGGTGGATTGGTGCGTTTTGTCTGGTGGAAAAGAGCGGCACGCAGAAGCAGAAACTTCTGCGTGTGATTTTCTTGCCGGAACGCAAAATAACAGAATTCATTTGAGAGACTTTGAGGACAGCTATTTTCCTACTCAGAGCAGGGCTATCAAAGAATGGTTGATGGGGCTACGCAGCACCAGCGAGCCGGATATCGTGTTTACACATAGTCGTGGGGATGCCCATCAAGATCACCGAACCGTGCACGAGATCACATGGAATATCTTCCGCGACCAGCTAATTCTGGAATATGAAATTCCCAAGTGGGACGGCGATTTGGGGCGCCCGAACGCTTACGTCGCTTTGTCGGCTGCGGTTATGGAGAAGAAAATTGATCTGCTGATAAAAAACTTCGGCACTCAGCGATCCAAAGACTGGTTTGATCGAGAAACGTTTCGTGGAATTGCGCGTTTGCGCGGTATGGAATGCCGCGCACCGGAAACATATGCAGAAGCATTCTACTCCTCTAAAATGAGAATACTCTAAACCCAATTGAGATTAAGCTAAGCCTCTTGCCGTTTTGCAATCTGGAAGATTAGAATTTAACCGGCCGGCTGACGTTTGTTCACCAGAACCTCAGGCCGTTTTAATCTGCAGAAATCTAAGGCAAGTCTTGTCCGTCATGCAGGGTGGTGCTGAGCTTGAAACCAATAATCAGTTCTGGTCTGGCGGCAAAGGACCGGGCGTCTGTTAACGAACATAGACGAACGGCTAAAGACGCTCTTTGCATTGCTCTTAACTGTGGTCTTCAGAGAGTAACGTTTGCTGCGCCAAAAGGTTTGTGCTGCCTCTGACCCGAGTGCTTCCGGACGTTTGCAGGTTGTGGTCATTTCAACGAAGTGTTTTTGCTCACCTGACGCCAGAATGCCTGTCATGACCTCAACCACATGCAGCGCGAATTCATCGTTGCAAGCGGTGGGGGCGACCTCAGATGATCGCCTGTGCCATGTCAGCAAGACCCGCAGATCGATAGTCAGCAACCATGCGGCCACTGTTTTCCGTGCGGTTTGGCGGTCCGAGTGGATGATCCCACGCAGGCAATCCAGCCGCTTCCTTTTGATTGGTAATCCGCACAATGCCATCGAAGATGTTCGGCTCGGGTACATAAAGCGTAGCTTCCGTACCATAAAGTGCCATGTTGGACAGGTCGTGCTGCCAAACATCCCAGCTGGTAACTAGAGCGATTTCCCGTCTGATTGAATCGATCAGGGTTTTCAAATCAGTGTCGAACTGATTCAACATCCCTGCTGGTGAAGGAGGCCAGCATGGATGGCTAAAGCTCTTTCACTCGATCTTCGCCAGCGCGTTGTGAATGCGATTGCCACCGGTATGTCCCGCAGACAAGCGGCTGAGCGGTTTGGTGTGAGCGCCGCCAGTGCTATTCGCTGGCAGAAGCAGTTCAGCGACACCGGAACCATTCAATCCGACAAGCAGGGCGGCGACCGTCGTTCGAAACACATCGACGCCCATGCCGCCACGATCCTTGCGCTTTACGAGACGACGCCGGATATCACCCTTGCCGAAATCAAAGTGCGGTTGGCTGAGAGTGGCATAAGGGCCGGGATCGGCACGCTCTGGCGGTTCTTCGACCGGCACGGGATCACGCGTAAAAAAAGACGGCGCACGCGGCCGAACAGGAGCGACCAGCTTTGATGCAAAAGCGCCAGGAGTGGTTCGAAAGCCAACCAGACCTC
>Ga0308157_10001811_pt1 | contig 39943 bp, 28 predicted proteins | sample PhyBR1_FD_201035 | JGI IMG/M metagenome (GOLD analysis project Ga0308157, IMG submission 201035) | Phyllosphere microbial communities from UC Gill Tract Community Farm, Albany, California, United States - DLSLB.R1 | ecosystem: Host-associated > Plants > Phyllosphere > Unclassified | place: USA... | reverse complement strand
TGGCCGCGGCGCAGCGGCTCGACGGCTACGCCGTCAGCCTGGAAAACCTGTTGTCCAAATACGACTTCCTGCCCGGCACGCTGGAGCTCAACAAGGATGTGATCGCCTTGCTGCAGCAGCCCGACGACGAGGCCCTGCGCGCCGAGGTCAACGCCTATCTGGAACAGGTCAACCACCTGTCCAAATCCACCACCATCTACATCGTCAACCTGCAGGGCGTGACGCAGGCGGCCAGCAACTGGCGCGAGCCGGACAGCTTCGTCGGCGACAACGTCGCCTTCCGCCCCTACGTGCGCGACGCGCTGCGGCGCACGCCCGGCGGCTTCTACGGCGTCGGCACCACGCGCGGCGAGCCGGGCTACTTCTTCGCGCATGGCATTTACCACAACGGCCGCATGCTGGGCGTGGCGACCGTCAAGGTCAATATCGAGAAACTGGAAAGCGGCTGGGTGCAGGGCAGCGACAAGGTGCTGCTGACCGACGCCCACGGCGTGGTCTTCCTCAGCTCCGAGCCGGAATGGAAGTACCGCGCGCTGTCGCCGCTGTCGCCGGCCGTGCTGCAGGAGCTGGAGGTGTCGCGCCAGTACTTCTCGCACGCCTTGCTGCCGCTGGGCATACGCGAGTTGCGCAAGCTCGACAACGGCGCCGCCATTGTCGCCACGCCGGCGCCGGCCGCGCGCATGCGCATGCTGGCGCAGACCCGTTCGCTCTCGCCGCGCAAGTGGCAGTTCGTCTACCTGTCGGACCTGGCGCCGGTCGAGGCCAGCGCCCGCAACGCCTTCATCTTCACCTGGCTGTCGGAAGCGCTGCTGCTGATGCTGGTGCTGTACGCGCGCCAGCGCCGCCGGCTGGGACGGCAACGCCAGCGCGCCCGGCTGGACCTGCAGCGCGCCTACGACGAACTGGAATCGATGGTGGCCGAGCGCACCGCCAGCCTGCAGCAGATGACCCACAGCCTGAGCGAGGAAAACGTCGTGCGCCGCCAGGCCGAGCAGAAGCTGCGGCAGGCGCAGAGCGAACTGGTCCAGGCCGGCAAGATGGCGGTGCTGGGCCAGATGTCGGCCGGCATCACGCACGAGCTGAACCAGCCGCTGACGGCGCTGCGCACGATGTCCGACAACGCCCGCGTGCTCATCGAGCGCGGCCGGCTGGACGAGGCCAAGGACAACCTGGCGACCATCTCGCAACTGGTCGCGCGCATGGGCGCGCTGACCGGCCAGCTGCGCCAGTTCGCGCGCAAGTCCGACGCCAGCGTCAGGCCGGTGGCGGTGGCGGGCGCCATCACCGCCGCGCTGTTCCTGGTCGAGCGCCGGGTGGAGCAGGAGCGGGTCAACTTCCGCATGTCGATGCAGAGCCCGGACGTGTTCGCGCTGTGCGACACCAACCGGCTGGAGCAGGTGCTGGTCAACCTGTTCACCAACGCGCTCGACGCGATGGCCGACAGCGACCCGCGCCAGCTGACCGTGAGCGTGTCGCGCAGTTTTCAAAAGGCCATGATCGCCGTCTCGGATACCGGGCCGGGCATTCCGGAAGCGATCCGCCGCCACTTATTCGAACCTTTTTTCACAACAAAGCCGCAAGGGCAGGGCCTGGGCCTGGGCCTGGCGATATCCGAGCAGATCATCCGCGAATTTGGCGGACGGCTGCTGGCGGAAGCCACGACCACGGGCGGCGCCCGGTTCATCATTGAATTACCCATTGCGGAGCAGGAGACAGCATGAAAGTATTACTGATCGAAGACGACCCGACCGTGCGCGCGGGCAGCGCGCAGGCGCTGGACCTGGCGGGCATCGAGGTGCAAGCCTTCCACACCGCCGAGCAGGCGCTGCCGCTGATCACGCCGGGCTTTGACGGCGTGGTGGTGAGCGACGTGCGCCTGCCCGGCATGAGCGGGCTGGACTTCATGGCCGCCGTCAAGGCCATCGACGCGCAACTGCCGGTGGTGCTGGTGACCGGCCACGGCGACATCACGATGGCCGTGGGCGCCATGCGCGACGGCGCCTACGACTTCATCGCCAAGCCGTACTCGTCGGAGCAGCTGACCGACGTCGTGCAGCGCGCGATGGAAACCCGGCGGCTGGTGCTGGAAGTGGCCGCGCTGCGCCACCGCATCGCGCACGGCGAGGGCATCGAGGCGACCCTGCTGGGCGACTCGGCCGCGATCCGCGACCTGCGCCGCCTGATCCTGGACCTGGCCGACGAGCCGGCGGACGTGCTGATCTACGGCGAAACCGGCACCGGCAAGGAGATGGTGGCGCGCTGCCTTCACCAGTTCAGCCGCCGGCACCAGAGCAATTTCGTCGCGCTCAACTGCGGCGCGATCCCCGAGACCATCTTCGAGAGCGAAGTGTTCGGCCATGAATCGGGCGCCTTCACCGGCGCCGCCAAGCGCCAGGTCGGCAAGATCGAGCACGCGGACGGCGGCTCGCTGTTCCTCGACGAGATCGAAAGCCTGCCGATGGCGCTGCAGGTGAAGATGCTGCGCGTGCTGCAGGAGCGCTACGTCGAACGGCTGGGCTCGAACAGTCCGGTGCCGGTGGACGTGCGCGTGATCGCGGCGGCCAAGGTGGACCTGAAGGAATGGTCGGACCAGCAGAAATTCCGCAGCGACCTGTACTACCGTTTGAACCTGATCGTGCTGAACCTGCCGCCGCTGCGCGAACGGCGCGAGGACATCCCGCTGCTGTTCGAACACTTCCTGCTGGGCGCCGCGGCGCGCTACAAGCGCAGCGCGCCGCCGGTGCCGGGGCCGCTGATGCAGGCGCTGATGGCGCACGACTGGCCGGGCAATGTGCGCGAACTGCGCAACATCGCCGAGCGTTTCGTGCTGGGTCTGTCGAGCGGGGCCGATGGCCTGCTGTCGGCGCGCAGCATGGCGCCGTTGCCGCTGGCCGAGCAGGTGGGCTGCTTCGAACGCGCGGTGATCGAGCAGGAGTTGCGCCGGGCCAGCGGCAGCGTCACCGAAGTGAGCAACGCGCTGGGCGTGCCGAAGCAGACGCTGTACTACAAGATGCAAAAGTACGCGCTGACGCCGGACGACTACAAGTAAGCGCCTAATTCAGGACGCGCTCGCCGGCGCGCAGCGTCAGGACCTGCACGCCGCTGCGCGTGACCGCCACGGTATGTTCGAACTGCGCGGACAATTTGCCGTCCATGGTCACGACGGTCCAGCCATCGTCCTCGGTGCGGACCGCGCGGCGGCCCTGGTTGAGCATGGGTTCGATGGTGAACACCATGCCTTCCTGCAGCACCAGTCCGGTCTTCGGCTTGCCCCAATGGAGCACCTGCGGCGGCTCGTGCATCTCGCGGCCTATGCCGTGTCCGCAATATTCCCTGACCACCGAATAGCCGTTGCGGCGGGCGTGCCGCTCGATCGCATGGCCGACATCGCCCAGCCTGGCGCCGGGGCGGACGGTGCGGATGCCGTGCCACATGGCCTCGTAGGTCACCTGCACCAGCCGCTTCGCCAGCGGCGACACCTCGCCGACCAGATAGGTCTTGCTGGAATCGGCGATGAAGCCGTTCTTCTCCAGCGTGATATCGAAGTTCACGATGTCGCCGTCCTGCAAAAACTCCGTCGGCGACGGCACGCCGTGGCACACCACGCTGTTGCGTGAAGCGTTGAGCGCATAAGCGTAGCCATACTGCCCCTTGCTGGCCGGCCGTGCCTGCAGCTCGTTGACGATCAGGCTGTCGACCATATCGTTGACCTGCATGGTGGACATGCCGATCAGGCTCAATCGATCCAGATGGGCGAACACGCTGGCCAGCAGCTTGCCCGCTTCCGCCATCAGCGCGATTTCCTCGGGACGCTTGGTCATGCCGCGCTCCGGAGCGGAGGGGGCTCGACACCCGCCGCGCGCAGTTCCCGCGCGACGATCTCGTTGAAGGTCAGCGTGGGATTCAATTCGCTCAACATCCCCATCTTGATCCAGAACGCCGCCTGCGCGTTGATGGACCGGCAGGCGACGGCGCTCGCCTTGCGGATCTGGTCGTGCAGCTCATCGTCGATGTTCACAATGCCCATTTTTTATCCTATATATGAAACATATGCGAATCATATACGAGCTTGCGACGATTTTCCATAACTAAGTGATAATTTGTGTATTTTGTACACTGGCTAGCTGCTATCCTGACGCCCTCCGCCGGAGCGGGCCGTCAGCCGGGACATATAACTGAATGAGGAGTTGAGATGCGTCGAATCTGCTTATGCCTGATATTGTCCTGTGGTGCGCTTTCCCTGTCGGCCAATGCGGATGATGTGTTGCCAGCTCATTTGGTCGGCACGTGGGGCACGGGATCCTCGCTGTACGATGGCGTGGATAAGCAAACTGAAATCTACCTTCTCCCGGACGGTTTTGGGATGGCCGCCGGCTCCTCGGAGCCTGCCCGCCGTGCCGATGTCCTCGATGGTGGAAAGCCCGGTGCGCGCGCGATCATCGGTTTTCCAGTGCGCGCGGTCTTGGAAGGGGAGATATTATCGGTTCGCGTTTTGTTACCCAAGAACCAGCCAGCGATGAAAGCCGATAATGCGGCCCTTTCATGCCGCTATGAGCGGACAGGCGAGAAATTAACGTGCACCGGCCCGGACCGCGTTCCAGTGACCATGACTCGACGCAGCGTTTCCGTTTCGGACGAAGTTATGCGGACCATCGATCAGGTTAGGGCGCTGCAGTATTAACCCATCAACGAAACGAAGAGAATTAAATATGCCATTCACAAAGCGCGCTTCGCTTTTTATCTTTGCCGCACTGCTGCTTGGGTGTTCACGTTCGCCCCAGCCACCGCAGGAGGTGCCGGCGTCGAAGCCCACGGCGAGCAAGCCAGCCGCAGCTAGAGAGATCACCGAGAGCCAGGCGCTGGATCTGCTTTTGGCCGCGCTGAAACGGCGCAAGGTTGCGGACCTGGATTGCCTTGAATTTATGGCGGAAACCGACGATCCCGCAGTCTCGAGGGCGGAGCAATGGGAGTTTGCGGCGCATGAAATACACGACCAAAGATGCGGTGGCGACCCTGCTGTATCGCCCGTGCGTGATCGCTATCAGGTCAGCTCGGCGGGTAAGGTCAAGGTCTATAACGCGGCAGAAGGTGATTTCCAAAAATTCTAAGGAGACGTCTTCCTCTTCGTATAATAGTGATGCACTGGTGCAACACAAACAGCCGTTCTTTGGATGCTGCCATATGAAAACCGGAATGTTTTCGGTAGAATTCGCCTTGCTCCACAGTAATTAATGTATCTCTCGGCGCCGCTCAGCTCCCGCGCGCCAGTCACCGCAGCCCCGCTCCGCTGCTCTTGAATTCTCTCCGGTTTCCCTTTGTCCGCCAGCATCGGCGGCGTCGCGTGTGACCGGCCTTCTCGTCGCAAGGTAGTGTCATGAACCGAATTTACCGAGTTGTGTGGAATGCCGCCCTGGGTGTCTGGCAGGTTTGTTCGGAGCAGGGTGGGGCGCGCGGCAAGCGCAGCGCTTCCCGAACCGCGCGGCGCGCGTTGATCGCGGCCGGCCTGGCATTGACCGGCGCCTTGGCGCTGGCGGCCGACCTGCCCACCGGCGGCGCGGTGGTGGCGGGCCAGGGCAGCATCGCGCAACAGGGCAAGACGCTGACCGTCAACCAGAACACCAGCAAGCTGGCCATCGACTGGAACAGCTTCTCCATCGGCCGGGACAACACCGTCAACTTCGTGCAGCCGTCGGCCAGTTCGGTGGCGCTGAACCGCGTGACGGGCAGCGACGTCTCGCAGATCCAGGGCGCGCTCAAGGCCAACGGCCAGGTGTTCCTGCTCAATCCAAACGGCGTGCTGTTCTCGCCGACGGCGCGGGTCGACGTGGGCGGCCTGCTGGCGTCGACGCTGGCGATGACCAACGATGATTTCATGGCCGGGAACTATCGGCTGCAAGGCGCCAGCGCCAACGCCGTCATCAACCAGGGCAATATCCGCACCGCAGTCGGCGGCTCGGTGGCGCTGGTGGCGGCGCGCATCGTCAACAGCGGCGAGATCGCGGCCGATCGCGGCAATGTGCTGCTGGGCGCGGGCAGCGAGGTGCAGCTGGATTTCGGCGGCCCGGTCAAGCTGCAGGTGAAGCAGGCGGCGCTTGATGCGCTGATCGACAACGGCGGCGCGGCGCGCGCCGATGGCGGCACGGTGCTGATGACGGCCAAGGCGGCCGGTGACCTGGTCAGCACGGTGATCAACAACACCGGCGTGGTGCAGGCGCGCACGCTGGCCACCGGTGAGCGCGGGCAGATCATGCTGCTGGGCGATATGCACAACGGCCGCATCGATATCGGCGGCACGCTGGACGCCAGCGCCCCGCAGGGCGGCAACGGCGGTTTCATCGAAACCTCGGCGGCGGAAGTGGCCACCGGCCGCGCGTTGAAGGTGGACGCGGGCGCGGCGCGCGGGCAGGGCGGCGAATGGCTGATCGACCCGTACAACTACACCATCAACGCCACCGCGGCCAACAACATCAACGCGGCGCTCAATGCCGGCACCAGCGTCACGGTCAGCACGCAGACCAGCGTGAGCGGCTATGGCGGCGGCGCCAGTGGCAGCGGCGACATCACCGTGGCCAGCGCGATCAGCAAGACCGGCGGCGGCGACGCGACGCTGACGCTGCGCGCGGATCACAGCATCGCGGTCAACAGCGATATCACTTCCACCGCCGGCATGCTGGGTATCACGTTGAGCGCGGCCAACGCGAGCGGCGCCACCTCGGGCGGCGTCGATGTCAACGCCAACCTGACCAGCAATGGCGGCGCCATCATGCTCGGCGGCGCCGCGGGTACGGTCACCAACGGCATCGGCTATGCGCTCAACTACAGCGGCAGCACGGCCGGTGTGATCGTTGAAGCGAATAAGAACATCCTGTCGCAGGGCGGCAATATCACCATCAACGGCAAGTCGTCGGTGGGTTCGAACAATGGCAGTTACTCGGGTGTGACGGGTGGCGTGTATATCTACTCCGGCGCGACCATTCTTTCGGGGACCGGTAACCTGTTCGTGACCGGCGAGAGCACCGGCGGCATCAAGACGTTTGGCGTCGGCTTCGAAGGCAGTTCCGGCACGCTGACGACGGTCGGCAGCGCGACCAGTGGCGGCGGCATGCTGCTGAACGCGGTGAATTCGACGTCCGGTTACAGTTCGTCGCTGCAGGATCAGGGGGCGATCGGGCTGGTGGCCTACGGCAGCCGTGCGCGCGTTGCGTTCCAGGGGCCGTCGGTCGCCAGTTGGCTGGTGTTCGTCAATGGAGCGCCGCAGTTGTCGGCTTATACGCAGTCGCCGCAGCTGTCCAGCTGCGCGACGCCGTATCCCAACTGCGGCACGCTGGTGATTCCGGGCTCGAACAACAGCTACCTGTATGCGACCTACCAGGCGGTCAGCATGGCGACCCAGCCGGTCTATGTGATACAGAGCGGGGCAGGTACCAAGGTCTATGATGGTTCGACCACGGCGACGGGCCTGACCTTTACCACGCTGGGCGGGCCGTCCGGTTTCTCGGTGTCGTCGTTGACGCCGTCGGTGACGTACACCACGTCGAGCAAGAACGTGGGCAGTTATGCCAGCCTGACGCCCGGTGCGTCGAATCCTTCCAGCTATGTGAATGGCGGCACCACCTACGCGGTGGGCTACTTCAACACCGGCAGCTACACCATCACGCCCAAGACGCTGACGCCTGCCGCGTCCAGCAAGGTGTATGACGGCAGCACCACGGCGGCGGTGACCGCGAGCGGTGTGGTGTCGGGCGATTCGGTGACGCTGAGCGGCACCGGTGCGTTTGGCAGCAAGAACGTAGGCACCTATTCGGTCAATGTCAGCAATATCTCGTTGGGTGGCGCGGACGCGGGCAACTACACCTTGGCGAGCAATAGCGCCAGTGCGTCGGCCAGCATCACCGCGCGTACGGTCACGCTGAGCGCGGCCAAGACTTATGATGGCGCGGCCGGTTTGACGGGGAATGTCACGCTGGGGAATCTGGTGGCGGGCGAGGATCTGACCTACACCGGTGCGACGGCAAATAGCGCGCAGGTGCTTGGCGCGAGTTATGTGAATGCGATTACGTTGGCCGATGGCGCTACCGGCCTGGCTTCCAATTATGCGGTGCCGGGTTTGTCGGCGGCGGGTGCGTCGAATACCGCGTCGATTACGCCGAAGGCGTTGACGGTGACCGGCATGACGGCGGGCGACAAGACGTACGACGGCACGACGTCGGCGGTGCTCTCTGGCGGTTCGCTCAGTGGCCTGGTGGGCTCGGAGACGCTGTCGTTCTCCGGCCAGGTGGGCGCTTTCGCGGACAAGAACGCGGGCGCCGGCAAGGTGGTTACGGTGAGTGGCGTGGCGCTGGGTACTGGTACTGGGCAGGCGTCCAACTACACGGTGTCCAATCCGGCCGGCTTGACGGCGACGATTTCGAAGCGTGCTGCCAGCGTGTCTGGCATTACGGCGGCGGACAAGACGTATGACGGTAGCGCGGCTGCGGTGGTGGATGCCAGCGGCGCGCTGCTCTCGAACCTGGTGTCGGGCGATCAGGTGACGGTGTCGGCGAGCGGTGCGTTTGCTGACGCGAATGCGGGTGTGGCCAAGCCGGTGACGCTGGCCAGCACTTATGGCGGTTCGGATGCGGGCAATTACACGATCACCGATCAGGTCAGCGCGGCGGCGACGATCGCGCGCAAGCAGTTGACGATAGTCGGGATGTCCGCAGCCGACAAGACGTATGACGGTACGACTTCGGCGACTTTGAGTGGCGGTACGCTCAGTGGGCTGGTTGGAACGGAGACCTTGGGCTTTTCCGGTCAGGTCGGGGATTTCGCTGATCGCAATGCTGGCAGTGGCAAGGCGGTGACGGTGAGTGGGCTGGTGCTGGCTGATGGTTCGGGGCTGGCTTCCAACTATCAGTTGACGATGCCGTCGTATGTGGTGGCTTCCATTTTGCCCAAGGGCTTGACGGTGAGCGGCGCGATCGCTGCGGATAAGGTTGAGGATGGGACGACGGCGGCTGTGTTGACGTCCGCTGGAGCAGTCAGTGGTACGGTTGGTGGCGATGATGTGCATCTCAATGATGGTGCGGCGTCGGCGAATTTTGCGCAGACGGCGGCTGGCAATGGGTTGACGGTTAATGTCAGCGGACTGGCGTTGGCCGGGACTGATGCGCAGAACTACAGCATCAGCGGGACCACGGTGGCTACCGCGAATATTCTGCCGGCGCCAACGCCAACGCCAACGCCAACGCCAACGCCAGTACCAACGCCTACGCCAGTACCAACGCCGACGCCGACGCCAGTACCAGCGCCTGTGCCAACGCCAGTGCCCACGCCGACGCCAGTACCAACGCCGGTGCCTACGCCGACGCCAGTACCAACGCCGGTGCCTACGCCGACGCCAGTTCCGACGCCTGTGCCAACGCCTGTACCGACGCCGACGCCAGTGCCGACGCCAGTGCCAGTGCCAGTGCCAGCGCCAGTGCCAGTGCCAGTGCCTGTTCCGGCCCCTGTGCCAACGCCGGTTCCTGCGCCGGTTCCAACTCCCGTGCCGACTCCAGTTGAAGTGCCTGCGCCGGTGCCGGCGCCAACCCCTGTCCCTACGCCTGTTCCGACACCGGTGCCAGCGCCGGTGCCGACTCCAGTGCCGGTGCCGACGCCAGTGTCGGTGCCGACGCCAGTGCCGGCTCCAGTTGAAGTGCCGGCACCCGCGCCGGTGGTGACGCCAACGCCCGCTCCAGCGCCGACTCCTACGCCAGCACCAGCAACAGCACCAGCACCGGCACCGGCGGCAGCACCAGCGTCGGTCCCTGCCGCGGTATCGGTTCTGGCGGCGACGCCGGTGTTGCAGTTGCAGGGCGGTTCGGCGCCTGCCTTGCCATCGCTTAGTGTCGGCGGGCTGAATTACACGCCGGTCTCCGACGCCAGCGGTGCGACTCTCGCCGCCGGCGGCGCAGGTGGCACGGCCAGTGGCAGCGGCAGCAGCAGCTCCAACTCCAACTCCAGCACTGAACGCTCACCAGTCTCGCAAGGCCTGGGCGCGGGACGTGACGTGAAGTTCCTGAGCGTGTTCGTGGTTGGCGGCGGCATCCAGATGCCATCGGCTGCCGTCGACACCAGTACCGCCTCGGCAGGAACCGCGACAAACTCCAAGCAATAAGACTAAAATCCATCTACCCATCAGATTGCGTTGAAAGCCGACATGAAACCAGCTTTGACTGTTCTGACCACCGCCATCACGCTGTGCTTCGGCGCTGGAGCCCTGGCACAGCAACGTCCCGATGCCGGACAGCTGCTGCAAGAGAACGGCCCGCGCGCGCTGCGCGAGCCGCAACCCTCCACCGCGCCGCTGCAACTGCCCGTCGCGCCGCCGCTGCAAGTGCCACCCGGGGGCATGACTATCACCCTGAAACAGATCGTCATCAGCGGAAACGCCCTGATCGCGCAGGACGAACTGCTGCGCGCCATCGGCCCGGTGCAGGGCAAGACCTACGACTTCGCCGGCCTCAGTGCGCTGGCGGACCAGGTCTCCGCGCAGTATCGCAGCGCAGGCTACCCGTTCGCCCGCGCCTACCTGCCGCAACAGGATCTGCAGCAAGGCGTCTTGCACATACAAGTACTGGAAGGCCGCTACGGACAGATCACCGCCCACGGCGATCCAGAGCTGAGCGGCCCTGGCCAGCGCTTCCTGTCGCCGCTTAAACCTGGTGGCGTGATTGAAAGTCACGAACTGGAACGCGTCACGCTGATCCTGGACGACCAACCCGGCGTCAAGAGCATCCCGGTGGTCAAGCCTGGCCGCGAAGTCGGCACCGGCGACCTGGCGGTCGAAGTGCGGCGCGACCACCGCTACGCCGGCGATGCCGGCATCGACAACGACGGCAACCGCTACACCGGCCGCACGCGCGCCCACGTCAACCTCGACATCGATAGCCCGCTGACGCTGGGCGACCAACTGGTCCTGCAAGCCATGGTCACCGATGAAAGGATGTGGTTCGGCGCCGCCAACTACGCCATGCCGCTCAACGCCTACGGACTGCGCGGAAAAATCGGCTACAGCCATTCCTACTACACGCTGGCCGACAGCTTCGCCGCGCTGAACGCCACCGGTACCGCCGACGTCACGAGCGCCGGCCTGAGTTATCCGGTGGTGCGTTCGCAGCGCCTCAACCTCACCTTGTCCGGCATGCTGGAGCATAAGCGCCTGCACGACCGCCAAGGCGCCACGTCCACGCACAGCGACAAGGGCAGCAACAGCCTGCCGATCGCCCTCAACTTCGACGTGCGGGATACCCTTCTGAACGGCGGCATCAGCTACGGCGCCGTCAGCTGGACGCCGGGCCACCTGCAACTGGACGCCGACCTGGCGCCGGCCGATGCCGCCACCGCGCGCACCGCCGGCCAGTTCTCGAAACTGAATGTGGATCTGGCGCGCATCCAGTCGCTCAGCGAAGGGTTGGATTTGTACGGCCGCATCTCGGCCCAGTGGGCCAGCAAGAACCTGGATTCGTCGCAGAAGTTCGGCCTGGGCGGACGCAATGGCGTGCGCGCCTATCCGAGCGGGGAAGGGTATGGCGACAGCGGCGCGCTGGTGCAGATCGAACTGCGCTATGCCATGGGCCTGTGGCTGCCGTATGTGTTTTACGATGCCGGTCGCGTCACCACCAACCGCGATCCATGGACGGCCGAGGTGAACCACCGCAGCCTGGCCGGCGGCGGCGCCGGCGTGCGCTATGGCGGCCGCACCTGGAATGCCTCATTGATCGCCGCATGGCGCACCCACGGCGGCGCGCCACGCTCCGAGCCCGGCAAGGGACAGCCCACGGTGTGGGCTAATGTGGGCTATCAGTTCTAGGTTCGAATTCAGTCCCGTTCCGGCACCGGAACGTTAAAGCCGTTCAGCGTCACCGACACCAGCGCATACAGGCCGACCAGGTAGATCAGCTCACTGGCGCCGTGCTGGCCGAAGGTGTCGACGGCCAGCCGGTACAAGGGTTCCGGCAGCGTGCCGCCCCGGCTCAGCGCGTAGGCCGTGTCGTAGGCGATGCTTTCTTCCTTGTTCAAATCTCCCGGCTTGACGTCCGCCACCAGCGTGGACAGCCGCTCGGCGGTCATGCCTTCGCGCTCGGCGACCGCGATGTGAGCGTAGATCTCGTACGCCGCGTTGTAGCTGGCGCCGACCGTCAGGATGGCGATCTGCCGCACGTTTTCGGGCAGCTTGGTGTTGGCGGTCATGGCCAATGTCAGGTCCCAGATCGCCTTGCCGATGCCCGGCTCGTGCAGCCATGGGTTCCATGGCCCCATCAGCGCGCCGTCTTCGCGCACCGAAATGAAATCGTTGAAGTTGCTGTTGATGCCCTTGCGCATATTGTCGTACAGGGCTTTTTGTTCGGAGGTGAGGTCTTTCGGAGCGATCAGGGGCAGGCGCATGGCGGTTCCTTCGTGGTTGAACTGTCAACCCTCAGCATAGGCGCGCGGCGCCGCGAACTCTGTACGCCATCACACCCAGCGCACGGTTGAAAATGCGCGGCCTCAGCAATAATAGTAAAATCACGTTGTTTGTGAAATGACAACTATTCCACCGTAGAAGGCCCGGCGATGCGCGATGAAGTCAAATCCATAGTGGCGGCATTCGCTGATGCCCAGCACAATCGACTCCTGCGTCTTCAATTTCCCAACCAGGATGCGCCTGGCCAGTTCCTTGTCAATCAACTTGACGCCACAGAAGGGCTGTCGCGCCCCTTTGAGTACAAGGTCGAGCTCCTTTCGGAGTCCGCCCATGTCGAACTCAAGGACATGCAGGGCAAGCTGCTCTCGGTCCAGCTTGTCCTTGGCGACGGCAATATTCGCTACTTCACCGGACACGTTTTCAGTTTCGGGCTGACCAAAGTCGACGGTGGCATCGCGTACTACGAAGCCACGCTGGGACCCTGGTTCCGATTCCTGAGCCTGCGCAAGGATAACTATCTCTTTCATCAAGCGACGTTGTACGAGCAAACCTCGAGCGTGTTTGCGGATTATGACGGCCTTTGCGATTGGGAATGGCGCGTTGCTGGCGCTCAGAAAAGAATGAACGATGCGTGCCAGTTCGACGAGACCGACAGCAATTATTTGCAGCGGCGCTGGAACGCTGCCGGGCTGGTTTACTGGTTCGAACATAGTGCGGACGGCCACAAGATGGTGCTGACCGACGACACGACAAGTGCCGCGCCGATAGAGGGCGGGGAAGAGGTGCCGTTTCAACGCCACGGTGGCGCGCTCGAAGAGGACGGGATCGGCGAGTGGTCGCCTATGCGTCACCTGGTGCAAGGTGCCGTGGCGGTTGCCAGCTATGACTTCAAAAGCGGCAAGCCCATCGTCAGCGCGATGCCGACGGTGAACCGGCAAGGCAAAGTGCCGGTCATCGAATCGTACGAATACACCGGCGCCCTCGGTTTTGCCGACCACGCCACCGGCGAAGCGCTGGCCCGGTTGCGCCTGGAGGAAATGGAAGCGGTGGGAAAACTGTTCCATGGCGCCGGCAATAACCGCCGTCTGGCGCCGGGTCGCTGGTTCCGCCTGACAGGACATTTCGATGGCGCGCCAAACGGAGGCAGTGGGGACACCGATGAGTTTCTGGTCGTCGAAGTGCGGCATCGCGCCTCGAACAATTACCAGGTCAACGCGCAGCAGGCGTCGGAGTACCAGAACGAGATGTCGTGCTTGCGCAAGATCATTCCCTGGCGGCCTGGCCGCACACGCAACTGCGAGGAGACCAAGATCTACGGCCTGCAGACGGCCACGATCACCGGCCCCGCCGGCGAAGAGATCCATACCGATGAATTTGGCCGCGTGCGGGTTCAGTTTCACTGGGACCGGGTCGGCGTCCGGGACGAGAACAGTTCCACCTGGATTCGCGTCGCGACGCCATGGGCAGGCTCGAACTTCGGCATGACGTCGATTCCACGCGTCGGGACCGAGGTGATCGTGTCCTTTTTTGGCGGCGATCCGGATCGCCCCATCATTATTGGCATGGTCCCCAACGTCGATACCATGCCGGCGTGGGAGCTGCCTGCCAATAAGACCCAAAGCGGCATGATGTCCAGGTCCAGCCCAGGGGGCGGTGCACAGAACGCGAACGCCTTGCGCTTCGAGGACAAGAAGGGCGCCGAGCAAGTCTGGCTCAAGGCCGAGCGCGATTTTGATTCGAATGTCGGCAACGACCAGACACTCACGGTGGGCAACAACCGCAGCAAAGTCGTGGCGCAGGACGAGGATGCCTTCGTCGGGAACAACCATAGCCGCCGCATCAAGAACAGCCTGATGGAGACGGTCAAGGTGGACGCCTTGCAGCAGATCGGCGGCGAAAAGAACACCCTGGTCGGCAAGCATTACAAGGTGGAGGCCGGCGAGTCCTTCGAGATCACTTGCGGGCAGGCCAAGTTCTATATGGATAAAAGCGGCAACGTCGCCATCACGGGCAAGAGCATCAACATCACCTCCGACGGGCCGGTCCAGGTCAACGGCAAGACGATCGACCTGAACTCCAGCGGCGGCGCGGCGGCCGTTACGCCCAGCCCGAAAGGTGGCGGGGCCATCATCGCCGATGTCGACGCCCAGTTTCCAAGCAACCCCACATGACAGAGACAATGAACTATCAAATTCAGGAGGGCGTCTTCGCGGTGCCGGCACAGGCCCAGGACCGCAGCGTCAACATGCTCGTGCTCAACCATGGCCCCGGCGGGCTGACGCTGGTGGTCACGCGCGATCTCATGCAGGAAGGCGAGGTGCTCGACGGCATGCTGCGCCGCCAGCTGCGCACGCTTGGTACCCAGGTCAAGCAATTGAAGCACCAGGAACCGGTGGCCCTGCAGGTGGGGCAGGCCGCGCTGCCCGCGCTCCAGGTAGCTGTCACATTCAAGCAAAACAACGCTACCGTGCATCAGCTGCAGACCATGGTCGCGCTGCGTGACAAGGCGGTGCTGGTGTTCACCATCACCTGCGCGGCGCCGCTGACGGCGGAGCAAGCCGCCTATGCGCAGCAAATGCTTGATAGTTTCACTCCCGTCCAGCAGGACTGACTCCCATGTGTCCGGCAGCAGCCCGTTTTGGCGATCCGATAGCCCATACCTCGACCATGGGCCTGCTCGCCAAGATGGGCGGCTCGCTGCTGATCGGGGCCCTGGTTGGCGCCGCGCTCACGGCGCTGGTGGCCGCCGCGGTTGTGGCAACCGTCGCGACAGGCGGTCTCGGCTTGGGCGCCGTGCTGGCGATCGGCTTTGGCGTCAGCATGGCGATGGAGGCAAGCGGGCTAAATGGGTTTATAGACAACCAGGTCAATCGGGCTGTCGACAAATTCATTCCGCCTTCCATCGAGGGCAAGATCGTCAGCGGATCGTCGAACGTCAAGTTCAATTCGCAGCCTGCGGCGCGCGCCGCCGCACCTGGCGAGCTCGACACCATTGCATGCGGCAAGCATTCGTCGGGACCGGCGCCCATGCTGGCACAGGGTTCCGATAACGTCTTCATCAACGACCAGCCGGCGGCCCGCAAAGGCGACATGACGACCTGCGGCGGCACCATCGCCGAAGGTTCCGAAAATGTTTTCGTCGGCGGTGGCACGCTGACCGTGCGCGAAATCCACGACGAGCGGCCATGGTGGATCACGGCGCTCGGGGTGGCCATCGGTGTCGCGTTGACGCTGTGCGGCCGTGGGAAGATGAACCTGTCGGCGCTGAAATCGGCACTGCCTTGCCTGCTGCTGAATTTCGGCGCCTCGTTTGCGGGCAGCATGGCCGGCGGGCTGATCCGCACCACGATCGGCAATCCGGTCAATGTCATCACGGGCGGCAAGGTGCTGAGCGATCCGCCTGATTTTTCGCTGGCGGGGCCGCTCGCATTGAGCTGGGAGCGTTTCTACAGCAGCCACGACTGCCGCGAGGACGGCCTGCTTGGCCGAGGCTGGAGTGTGCCGTTCGAGGTGGCGCTGGACGTTGTGCGGGATGGCGCCGGCGCTCTGACGGCCGTGGGTTTCACCGATGCCCAGGGCCGGACCATGACGTTTCCCGCCGTGTTGCCCGGCGAGAGCCACTACAGCACTGCCGAAGGGTATTACCTCATTTGTACGGAACTGGGGCAATATCTGATCGAAAGTATCGATGGGCTGTATTTCGATTTTGGCGTTCCCGATCCAGGGTTTTGCGGCACGCTTAAGCTGCAGCGTATCGAGGACCGCAACGGCAACTGGAACGCGCTGCGTTATGACGCCACCGGCAAGCTGCGCCAGCTGAACGACAGCTGCGGCCGCACGCTGGAACTGCATTATTCATCCGCCCACCCGTTGCGGGTCGAACGCATCGACCTGGTTCAGGGCATCGATGGCGAACCGGCGGAAACCCTTGTGTACTATCGCTACGATCCGCAGGGGCAGTTGGCCGAGGTTGCCGGCCTCGATCGACAAGTCACACGCTGGTTCGCTTACCAGCAAGGCTTGATGACTGAACACCGCCGGGCTGGCGGCCTGCGCTGCCATTATGCGTGGAGCGGCAGCGGCGCCGATGCGCGCGTGACGCGCCACTGGACCGACGACGGCGAGGCTTATGATTTCGAATATGACTTGCGCCAAGGTGTCACCGTCGCCACGGACCAGATCGGCCGTGTCGAGCGCTGGGAATGGAACCGCGACTGCCAGCCAACTTCCTACACTGATCCGGAGGAGAATACCTGGCGCTACGACTGGGATGAGCGGCGCAGGCTGACGCAGATGACCGATCCGCTGGGCGCGCGGACGCAATGGGAATACGATGAGGCCGGGCGCATGGTCAAGAGCATCAGCGCGCTTGGGCAGATCGAATCGGTGCAATGGCACGATCGCTTGAACCTGCCCATCGTTGAAACCGATGCGGCCGGAAACCGCACCGAATATCACTACGACAAGGTGGGCAATCTGACGGCGCTCACCGATCCGCTCGGTCACGTAACGGAGCAGTTCAACGATGCGCGCGGCCTGCCGCATACGCTGCGCGACGCGCGCGGCGGTGTCAAGCATCTGGAGTGGAGTGCGCGGGCGCAGCTGACTGCGCATGTCGACTGCTCGGGTAAGCGCACCGTCTATGAATACGATGCGCGCGGCAACCTGGCCCGGCGCGTGGATGCCTTGGGACAAACCACGGCTTACAGCGCGGATGAGCAAGGACGCATAGTCTCCATCATTCATCCCGACGGCACACAGGAGAAATTCGAATACGACGCCGCTGGACGGCTAAGCGTCAGCCACACCGGCGGCGACCGGACAACGCACTATGAGCGCAATGCGCGGGGACTGATCACGCGCCGCCGCAACGCTGTGGGCAGAAGTGTCGAGTTCAGGTACGACGCCGCTTTCCGGCTCGTCGAGCTGCTCAACGAGAACGAGGAATCGTACCGCTTCGCCTACGACAAGAACGACCGCGTGATTGCCGAAGTCGGACTGGACGGCGTCACGAAGCGCATCGCCTACGACCAGCGCGGCCTTGCGGTGGCGGTCACCAGCGCCGCTGGCGAGGCCGATGAATTGACTGTGCGGATGGAGCGCGACCTCATGGGGCGCCTCACTTGTCGCCACGCGCGCGGATTCAGCACATCGTTCCGCTACGACCAGCTGGGCCAGCTCGTGCACGCCGCCAGCTTCAACGATTACCGAGGTGTGCGCAAGGTGTTCGATGAATTGGCCTTTGCCTACAGCAAGCGCGGCGAGCTGCTCAGCGAAACCGGCCACATGGGAATGCTCGCGCATCGCTACGACGAACTCGGGAACCGCATCAGCACGGCGCTGCCTGATGGACGGATCATCCAGTCGCTGCACTACGGCTCGGGACATGTCCACCAGATCAACCTGGATGGCGAACTCATTTGCGATCTGGAGCGCGACGACCTGCACCGCGAAGTCGGGCGCAGCCAGGGTGCGCTGAACACCGTCTTCAACTACGATAGCGTGGGAAGGCGTACCCGTGCCCAGTCCGTTCGGGACGGGCGTTCCATGCTGGCCAAGGAATGGGCGTATGACGCGTCGGGCGAAATGGTCCGGAAAGATCATTCGCTCAATGGGCGGACTTCCTACATGTACGATCCACTGGGGAGGATCTGCTACGCGGGCCAGGATGTGCAGCGTGAAATGTTCCAATGGGATGCCGCGGCCAATCTGGTTGATTCCGTTCAGCCCGGCGGCTATGTGCGGCACAACCGCGTCATGGTGTTCCGGGACCTGCGCTTTGAATACGACGTGCATGGACGGCTTGAATCCAAGCGTACCGGCGCGCACACCGTGCAGCATTTCAGCTACGACGGCGAGCACCGGCTCAGCCAGGTCGAGACGCATCGCCAGGGCGTCACGCAGCAGGTCCGCTTCGATTACGACGCGCTGGGACGGCGCATTCGCAAGCATGACGAGTTCGGCACGACGTTGTTCCTGTGGGATGGGATGAGCTTGCTGCAAGAGCAGCGGGGGGCGCAGGCGGCCGCTTATCTTTATGAGGCGAACAGTTACATACCGGTCGCCAGGATCGATAGCGCTGCCGGCGGAAAGGCGGAGGGCGGCGCAAGTCCGCAGGCGTCGACGTATTATTTCCATTGCGATGTTTCAGGCTTGCCGGAGGAGCTGACCGCCGCATCGGGAGAGCTTGCGTGGCGCGCGCAATATAAAGTGTGGGGCAATACGGTTACCGAGAACTGGACTGCCGATCCTGCGGATGAACAGGCTCCGCTGCCGCAGAATCTGCGCTTCCAGGGACAATATCTGGACAGGGAGAGCGGCCTTCATTACAACACCTTTCGGTATTACGATCCGGATATCGGGCGGTTTACCACGCCCGATCCAATCGGGCTGGCGGGTGGGGTTAACCTATACCAATATGCACCAAATCCGATTTCGTGGATTGATCCTTGGGGGTGGAACAGCCACGGGGTCTATGACGTCCATGGTGAGGCTAGAGTGCCAACAGACATGTATCGCATGTCCGATGGTCGGCATTTCCAAGAGTCGAACCGGCAGCTTTACTATCAGATGAAAAATGATCCTCAATTTAAGGCAGCCATTGAGGCAAAATATCCCGGCACTTTTGAGGCGGTTTCGCCTGGCAGGAGAGGGGCGTTCCCGAGAACAGCCCCGCCTGATTTAACTTGGCATCATCATGAGAAAATTGGTGGGCTATTGCAGCTTGTCGATCAAGCTGACCACAACGCAAGACATAAAGACTATCATCCCACAGGTAGGGGAGGTCGAAATACATGGGGCGGTGGTAGTAAGTGTCGATGAATTCGAATTTTATAAAAGGATACAGTTATGGAGTACTTCCAATCAATTTCGGATTTGATTGCTGGCTTGAAAAACCTAAAACAGGAAGCATGGATTCATACGGATATGGGGATCTGGTTGGCAGACCCACTAAAATCGGATTTTTATTATTTACCTTGGGACTACATGCAAAGTCTGGATGATGATGAGGTCTTTGAGGATGACGATGGTCTTGAACTGCCAATTGTTTTGAAAGACAAGAATTTGAAGGAGTGGATGTTAGTTAATGTACTTACTCATATCGCGAATTCTGTTAATTGGAAGGTCGAGGGTGTGAAAGAATTCATTGATCAAGTCAACTATTACCGTGAATTTGATACCTTTAAGCGCTGAGAAAAGAATGGTCTCGGTAAATCCGGTGCGATCACCCGTTTGAAATGCAGGGAAAATTGAATGTCGCTCGACGCTGCATTGAAAAATTTTGCTGAGGCATTTGCAGCGGGATCCCAAAATCTGGGGAGGCTTGAATATCGTTCACCCCAGCCATTCACAGAACCGATACCAATTGGACCAGTTCTGCAGGATTACTACGCTAGACTGCGCATGAGCGACACTCCACAGGTGGGGGGAGAGCTCCTGCTGATGCTGTTCATGCTCGAAGAGCTTGAGTCCGCTCAGCATGGGTGGCGTTGGGTGCGCAACAAAGGTGGTCCAGTCACTGAAAACCCCAAATGGAACAAGCACTGGATCGTCATCGCTGACCGGAATGGCGATGCGATCGTTGTAGACGACAGTACCGCCAGTGGCGTAGTGACTGGTCACATGGGGCCATGTAGTGTGAAGATTGCCGATGATCTCGCCAGTTTTTTCCAGGTCATGGCTGAGGCTATGACGATTGAGGCAAACACCTTCAATTATGAGGTACTTGACGAAGACTTTAGTCAAATTCCCGAATTTCTCGATGCGGTCAGTGCCATTGCATTGCGCGTACTTGGTCCTGATGGTGAGGCGGGTTTCATGGATTTCTTCTTCGGATAAGAGGCAAATGAGCATGAAACCATTAACGAGTAAAGTCAAACCAGGTGATTTGTTTTACATCCCGGCCATGAATAAAGAGGGCAAGCCTGGCTTTGTGATCGGGCGTTATATTGAGCTTATCCCTACGAATGTTGGTCATTTGATCGAGGTATTTGCAAGATTTTATACAGAGCGGCCTCAGTCGATCGATGAGGTTGATAAAAGCCAGCGGCTATTCCGTCCGATCATGTGTTCGCTGCGATTTGCCGAAATCCCCAGATGGAAGATTCTGTTCAGCGACCCGGGTTACGATAAAAGCCAATCAGATTACAAGAATATTGCCATCGCATTTGATACAGATCTTTGGCTTGGCGGGAAGAGCCGGAGCGCGCTGAAGGTTGAGCTAAGGGAATTTGAGGGTTCGACCTGCTGGCGGATGCATCACATCGTTTTCCGGGGCAATGCACACTTGGCCGGAATCTTTGGCCCTGACGATGGGTATGACTACCACCGTGTGCCCAAAGGACAGCGCGTGGACGATCCCCAAGCAACGGAAAAGGTAATTGCCTTAGCTGACGCGATGGATGCGCAATTTAAAACGTGGGGAGAAGAGGACAAGGCGCGCAAATCTCGTAGGCGCCCCGCAGCTCAAGTATAAGGCTTACCAACAATAACATGTCGGCCACGCGATGAGTGCAATGCGCGGGGACTGACTGGAGAAATTAAATGTCGCTTGACACCGCCTTGAAGAAATTTTCAGATGCCTTTGCCGCCAGCTCCGAAAATTTTGGAACGATAGAGTATCGTCCGTTCCAGCCAATCGTTGAACCGATTCCACTTGGGCCGATCCTGCAGCAATACTATGGGAGGCTACGTATGAGTGGCATTCCTCAGGTGGGTGGGGAGCTCCTGATGATGCTATTCACGCTAGATAGTCTTGCGACTGCCCAGCATGGATGGCGTTGGATACGCGACAATGATGGTCCGGTCATGGACGATCCTACCTGGGGCAGGCACTGGATCGTCATCGCCGACAGGAATGGCGATGCGATCGTTGTCGACGACAGTACGCCCGACGGTACGGTGTGGTGCCACATCGGATCTTATAAAGTTAAGATCGCCGAAGATCTGGCCAGTTTTTTCCAAGTGATGGCCGAGTCCATGACGCTTGAAGCAAGCCTCGATTACGAAGTGACCGCCGACGACTGCAGCACTCTTCCCCAATTTCGCGATGCTATCAGTGCGATTGCACTGCGCATTCTGGGCCCCGATGGTGACGCAGGTTTCATGGAATTCTTCTTCGGTTAATCGCGCGGCTTGTACAGAACCGTCCATCTGCCAGGGCGGTCTTTGGCGGGCTCCGCTTCCCGTTCTCTGCCGGCCGTGCAAATATGGGCGTCAACTAAAGCCTGTAAACGATGTGCCAAGAATTGTTGGGGTGATCTAAATGGTCGATTTGACGAAGTACAGTGTACCCATGCTGTATAGCAGAAGTAAAAACCTTGAGTATAAAGAGAGCATCATTGAGAAGTCGGTTAGTCTCTTGTCCTTCTTGAAAAGGGAGGGGCTAATTAAAAATGAGCCATTCGATGCTGATGGAAATTTGGACATGACATTTATCCTGAGGCAATCGGATCTGGCTCCCGATGGACTTGAGCTTTTTAAAAAAGCTATCCCGGCATGGTTGGGTAAGCTGGATAGAGGGTTGGCTGCGACTGATGTTAGTTACCTGGAAAAGGCATTGAGGGAAATTAGAGGTCTATAAAAAATGGCCAGAGTAGGGTAAGCGGTACGTGAGATCAAGGAGGAGCGTCCGTGGTGGATCGCAACGCTCGGCATGGTCATGACAATGCAATGCCGAAGCCAGCGCCTCGCACAGAAGATATCCACTGGAGAAATTAGACGTCGCTTGACACCGCCTTGAAGAATTTTACAGTTGCTTTTGCAGCCTGCTCCGAAAATTCCGGAACGCTCGAGTATCGGGCATTCCAGCCAATTGTTGAGCCGATTCCGCTTGGACCAGTCCTGCAGGAATACTTCGGGAGACTAGGCATGACCGACCCGGTGGTTGGGGGGCGGCTCGTGCTGATGCTAATCACGCTTGATGAGCTTGAGACTTGCCAGCATGGATGGCGGTGGATACGGGAAAATAGTGGCCCGGTCGTGGAAAGTCCCACTTGGAACAAGCATTGGATCGTCATCGCCAACCGCAACGGCAATGCAATCGTTGTAGACGACAGTACCGCCGGTGGCGTAGTGACTGGTCACATTGGCCCATATAACGTGAAGATTGCCGATGATCTCGCCAGCTTCTTCCAGGTCATGGCAGAGGCTATGACGGTTGAGGCGACCACCTTCAATTATGAGGTGCTCGACGAAGACTTCAATCCAATTCCCGAATTCCTCGATGCGGTCAGTGCCGTTGCACTGCGCGTACTTGGTCCTGATGGTGAGGCGGGTTTCATGGATTTCTTCTTCGGGTAAGATTTAGAAAGTGGAAAGATGGCTAAGAATAACGCGTTTGATGCAGTGGCACCCGCAATTTCAATGGAAGAATTCGGCGATCTGGAACGAGTGGTGGGGTGTCGCTTGCCCGATGCGTTCAAGCAGCATTACATTCGCTACAACGGCGGAGCGCCCACTGACACCCAGGTGCCAGGCGACGACGTTTGGGAGCCGACAGATGTTGCGATGTTCTATTCGATCAAGCACCCACTTCCCGGGCAGGACGACACGTCGGAAATGCTGAATCACTTCCAGGCCATGCGTGCCAAGAGAGTCATTCCAGATTTCTTCTTGCCATTCGCATGGGACCCGGGCGGAAACTTCTTCGGTCTTGACCTCCGCGATGAGACAGTTGCCTACTACGCGACAGATGTGTTCGATCCGAAGCTGAGCGACGCAGAGAACTACAACAGCGCACAACGACGCGTTGCGAAGTCGTTCGAGCATTTTCTTGAAATTTTGGAGCCCAACCCGGACGACAGTTGGTAACCGCGCAATAGCCTGCTCCCAGCGCCTGAGCGTCGGCCAAGGCATAATGTTGGCCAAGGGTAAACCGGACCGGGGAAATTGAATGTCGCTCGACGCTGCATTGAAAAATTTTGCTGACGCTTTTGCAGCGGGATCCGAAAATATCGGAACTGTTGAATACTGCCCATCCCAGCCGGTCGTAGAGCCGATTCCACTTGGCGCAGTCCTGCGAGACTATTACGAGAGGCTGCACTTCAGCGACAGACCGTTAGTGGGAGGGCGGCTCTTGCTGAAACTGTTTCCGCTCGATTGGCTGGAGGCGGCTCAGCAAGGGTGGCGCTGGATACACGACACACAAGGCTCTGTCACAGAAAATCCTGTCTGGAACAAGCACTGGATCGTGATCGCGGACCGCAATGGTGATGCGATCGTTGTCGATAGTAGTACCGCCGGCGGCGCAGTGACCGGCCACATTGGCTCATATAACGTGAAGATTGCCGACGATCTCGCGAGTTTTTTTCAGGTCATGGCTGAGGCCATGAAGGTTGAAGCGGTCACCTTCAGTTACGACGTGCTCGACGACGAGCTCAACCCCATTCCCGAATTCCTCCATGCAGTCAGTGCGATTGCACTGCGCGTGCTTGGGCCTGATGGTGAAGCGGGTTTCATGGATTTCTTCTTCGGGTAAACCGGCGGCTTATGGGGCAACCGGTCTTGTGAAATACTGGCATCTGTTCAGATGTGCACCAGCGCGTTGTGCAGCGCTTCGCGGTCGCCGGCCGAGGGCTGGTACAGGTAGTTGAATTTGCCGGACACCATGGTCGCCACCGGCAGGCCGTCGCGGAACAGCAGGCGGTTGCCGGCCAGCGCGGGGACTTTGTCGCCGGGGAGCAGCGTGCCGCACAGGTTGAGCGGGTCGATGCCGGAGACGCATACCAGGCTTCCGTCGTGCTTGCGGCGGCGCGTCTCGCGCAGCAGGGGGATGGCTTCGGGCAGCGCGAACTGTTCGCCCGACAGGCCTGCGACGAAGCGGCCGCCGCGTATCTCGCCGCGCGCTTCGAGGCGGTGATAGACCGGCAGCAGTTCGCGCCATGAAGGCATCCACGTGGGCTCGCGTTCCAGCAGGCGCCAGAACATTACGCCGTAGCGGCGCAGCAGTGTCATGGCAATGTGCTCCAGTGTGTCGGGCGCGGTGCGTGGCGTGCGGGCCGGTGGCGCGGCGCGAGCGGCTGCGATGCTGGTGCCCTCGGCCTTGGCGGTGACGTCGGCCATGGCGCTGCCGCCGGCTTCCATGATTTCGCTTACGCGTTCGCGCACGGTGACGCCGTCGCCGCGACGGACCAGCGCCCAGCGTCCCGCTTCCTCCATCGATGGCGCCGCGCGCCGGTGGCGGCGCTTGTCGTTGCTGGCGCGCTTGTTCGCGGGCAGCAGCATGGCGCGCAAGCCGGCGTAGCTGTCGGCGTTGACCAGGCCTGTCGCCACCAGTTCGCCCAGTGTGTTTTCAAGTTCCACCGGCAGTAGGCGCGCTTCGTGCGCCAACTCGTCGAAGAACATGGCGCCTTCGCTGCGCAACGCGGCCAGCACGCGCGCGGCGCGTGGCGATACTTCGACTTCGGCGGCGACCACCGGCAGCGCGTGCCACAACGCGAGCTGGCGGCGCGGCAGCAGCACCAGCGGCGTGTTGCGCACCGGGCCTCCGGCGGCGCTGGATGGTGCTCCGATGCGCGTCCAAACCAGTTTGCCGCTGCGGCACAGGTTATCGAGCCAGGATTTGTCGTAGTCGCGCATGCGCAGTGACAGCAGGTCGCTTTCCCACGCGCCGGCGCCGGCTTCGTAGCCTTCCAGCTGGGCGAGCAGCAGCGGCAGCGAGTCTTCGCCTTGCAGTTGAGCGTCCGGCGACAGGTGCTGCCAGTCGAACAGGAAGCGCATGAAGTCCTGGCGCTCCACCGGTTCGATCTCGCGCCGCAGGCTTTTGATGGTGTAGCGGTGGATGCGCGCCAGCAGGTGGCGTTCGCACCATTCTTCGGTTTTGGCACCTGGGGTGAAGCGGCCGCGCATCACGTAGCCTTCGCTTTCCAGTTGCGTGAGGGCGATGGTGGCGATGCCGGGTGTGAGGCCCAATGCGCCGGCAATGGTGTCCACCGTTTGCGGGCCGAAGCCGCTCAGCCGCGCGCGCAGGATTTCAACCAGCGCGTTGTCGGCGGTCCAGGCGTCGGCGTCGGCGGGCGGTGCGGCCAGCGGCGGCATAGCCTGCGCTTTGGGATAGGCGGCCTGCAGGCAGGCAAGGCGTTCCAGCGGTACCCAGAGGTCGATGCCGCCTGGCGCGGTTGCCGTCGCCGGTTCGCCGCGCAGGCGCGTGGCGCGGCCGCCGGCGGCCAGCGCGTCGAGCCAGGCGGGCCAGCCTTCGTTGGCGCCCGCCTCCACCTGCGTGATGCAGGCCAGCGACATCAGGGCTTCGTGCATCTCGTCGGCGTTACGCACGCTCGGCCAGGCTTCCTCGGCCACGCTGGCGATGGCGCCGGCGTCGAGTGCCCCCAGGTCGTCGGTGGACGCTGGATCGGTCCAGCGCCGGTTGATGACGGCTTGCGTGCGGCGTTCCTCGATCGGCGCGTCGTCGAGGAAGAAGTAGGGCCGGGCGTTGAGGATCTCCATCGCCAGCGGCGACGGCGCCGGCAGGTCGCGCGCGATCAGTGTCACTTCGCCGGCCTCCATGCGGCGCAGCAGGGCCAGCCAGCCTTCGCTGTCCATGGCTTCGTGCAGGCAATCGTCCAGCGTCTGGTCGACCAGCGGATGGCTGGGCAGCTCTCGTTCGCCGACGATGTTCTCCAGGCACGCCGCCTGGTCGGGGAAGACGGAGGCCAGCAGGTCGTCGCTCTTCATGCGCTGCAGTTGCGGCGCGACCTTGCGTCCACCGGAGTAGCGCGGCAGGGCCAGCGCGGTGGTGGCGTTCCAGCGCCACCGCACGTTGAACAGCGGCGCGTCGAGCAGCGCCTGGATCAGTATGTGCTCGGCGGTGGCCGAGCGCAGGTAGCGCCACACTTCGTCCAGCGGGAAGCTGTGCGCGGTCGACAGCGACAGCACGATGGCATCCTCGCTGGCGGCGGCCTGCAGTTCGAAGTTGAAGCTGCGGCAGAAGCGTTTGCGCAGCGCCAGCCCCCAGGCGCGGTTGATGCGGCTGCCGTACGGCGAGTGCACCACCAGCTGCATACCGCCCGATTCGTCGAAGAAGCGCTCCATCACCAGCGTGTCGCGGGTGGGCAGGGCGCCCAGCGCGGCGCGCGAGCGGGCCAGGTACTCGACGATCTGGCGCGCGGCGTCGTCGGCCAGGCCGAGGTGTTCGTACAGCCAGTCGATGGCGCGCTCGATGGCGGCGGCGCCGTCCGCGACCGCCGCCAGTCGATGTTCGATCTCGCCGCGCAGGCGCGCCACGCCCATCGACAGTTCGTCGCTGCGGCCCGGCGCCTCGCCCAGCCAGAAGGGCATGTTGGGCGGTGCACCGTGCGCATCCTCCACGCGCACCTTGCCCGCCTCGACGCGCTGGATGCGGTAGGAGGTGTTCCCGAGCTGGAAAACGTCGCCGGCCAGGCTTTCGACGGCGAAGTCTTCGTGCACCGTGCCCACTATCTGGCTCTGCGGCTCCAGCACCACCGTGTAGTCGGCGTTGTCCGGGATGGTGCCGCCGGAGGTGACGGCGGTCAGCTTGCCGCCGCGCCGTCCGCGCAGCGCGCCGGCCACCGTGTCGCGGTGCAGGTAGGCGCCGCGCACGCCGTTGCGGCCCGTGTAGCCCTCGGACAGCATGCGGATCACGGCGTCGTAGCTGGCGCGCTCCAGCTGCGCGTAGGGCGCGGCGCGGCGCACCATGTCGAACAGCTCGTCCTCGCTCCATTCGCGGCTGGACACTTCGGCGACGATCTGCTGCGCCAGCACGTCCAGCGGAGCGCTGGGGATGTGCAGCATGTCCAGCTCATCGCGCCGCACGCAGTCCAGCAGGGCGGCGCATTCGATCAAGTCATCGCGCGAGGTGGGGAACAGGCGGCCCTTGGGCAGGCCGCCCACCTGGTGGCCGGAGCGCCCCACGCGCTGCAGCAGCGCGGCGATGCTTCGCGGTGAGGACATCTGGCACACCAGGTCGACGTCGCCGATGTCGATGCCCAGTTCCAGCGAGGCCGTGGCGATCAGCACACGCAGTTCGCCGCGCTTGAGGCGCTGCTCGGCGTCGAGCCGGTATTCCTTGGCCAGGCTGCCGTGATGGGCCGCCACCAGCTCCGCGCCGAGCCGCTCGCCCAGGTGGCGCGCCATGCGCTCGGCCATGCGGCGCGTGTTGACGAACACCAGCGTGGTCTTGTGCTGCACCGAGAGTTCGGCGAGGCGGTCGTACACGCGCTCCCAGACCTCGTTGGCCATGATCGCTTCCAGCGGGACGGGCGGCAGTTCCAGGCCCAGGTCGCGCGCGCGCACGTGGCCGACGTCGACCACCGCGCAGTCGCCGCCGGCGCCGACCAGGAAGCTCGCCACCGCCGATAACGGTTTCTGCGTGGCCGACAGGCCCACCCGCACCGGCGGTTGCGCGCACAAGGCGTCGAGCCGCTCCAGGCTCAGGGCCAGGTGGCTGCCACGCTTGGTGCCGGCCACCGCGTGGATCTCGTCCACGATGACGGTGCGCACGGTCGACAGCATGGCGCGGCCGCCGTCGGAACCCAGCAGCACGTACAGCGATTCCGGCGTCGATACGAGGATGTGCGGCGCGCGCCGGCGCATGGCGTTGCGTTCGGCCTGGGTGGTGTCGCCGGTGCGCACGGCGCTGCGGATGCCGTGGTCGGGCAATCCCATCGCGGCCAGCTCGCGGCCGATGCCTTCCAGCGGCGCCAGGAGATTGAGGCGGATGTCGTTGGACAGCGCCTTCAATGGCGATACATACAACACCCGCAACTCGTCGGGCAGCGGGGCGCCGGCGCTTTCGGCCACCAGCGCGTCGATGGCGGCCAGGAAGGCGGTCAGCGTCTTGCCCGAGCCGGTGGGGGCGGCGATCAATGTTGGGCGGCCGGCCCGGATCAAGGGCCAGGAGCGCCGCTGCGCCTCCGTCGCGCCGGCGAAGGTCGAGCGAAACCATGCCGCCACGGCGGGGTGGAAGTCTTGCCACACGTCGGCGGCGGCGGGCGGTTTGCGCATGCCGATATAGTTGGGGATGTTCCGTTGGATGTCAACCGCCGGCGGCTAATTGAGTTGTACCCGCTGGCCGCCGCTGCTGGATGCTTCGATCTTTTCGATCAGCTCGTGCATCGCCAGCGCATCGGCGAAGGTGGGCGCCAGCCGGGTGCCATCCCGCACGTCGCGCGCGTAGGCCGCGTACAGGTTGGTCAACTCAAGCTGGCTGCCACCCAGGTCGCTGGGCGGCAGCCAGTTGTACGCCTCCGGAACCGGCAGCACGCGCATGGGCTGCGCGTCGCCCTGCGCGCCTTCAATGACGTTGAAGGCGTTGCCGAAGCTGGTGTGGTTGGAGATTTTCAGGTCGCCGGCGGAGCCGGTCAGGTCCAGTTGCCAGCCGAAGTTATTGCGCTTGCCCGCTTCCAGGTGGGCCGTCAGCACCGCGCCGTTGGCGAAGCTGCCGCTCACCACCACCTGGTCCGCCAGCGTGTGCGGCAGCACCGTGCCCGATTCGGTCAGCGTCACTTCCTTGAACTGGTTGACCGTCAGCGCGTGGATGCTGTCCGGATGGCCCACCATGGCGAAGACGGCGTCGAAGAAGTGGCCGCCGTAGATCGACAGCAGGCTGGAAAAATTCTCGGCCGGGACGGTGAAGTACAGCGATTGCAGGCGTCGCTGCTGGAAGTATTCGACGCTGACGTGCAGCCGCACCGAACGCAGTTCGCCGATGTAGCCGTCGCGCAGCAGGTCGCGTACGTAGCGGTAGTCCGGGCCGAGGCGGCGCTGCAGGCCGACGATGTGGCGCACGCCGGCGCGGTCGGCCAGTTCCATCAGTTCCTGCGACACCGCCTTGCTCGGGGTGAGCGGCCATTCGCTGTAGACCTCCTTGCCGGCGGCGATGGCGGCGCGTATCGCTTGCTCGTGGCTGGGCGCGGGATTGAGCACCAGTACCAGGTCGACTTCGGGATGGGCGACAAGCGCCTCCAGCGAGTTCAATGCGTGCCTGATGCCGTGCTGCGCGGCGACCTGGTTGGCTTTTTCCTGGCTACGGCTGAAGATCGCGGTGATCTCGTATTGCGGCAGCAGTTTCAGGGAGGGGATGTGGCCATATTCAGCCCAGGTGCCTGCGCCGACGATGCCTACGCGGATTTTACCGTTCATACTGGCTCCTTCAAAATGTGTGGAGAGCCAGTTTGACGGCATCGGTTTCCAAGATAAATAGGCTGGAGTTCCGATGATATCGGACAGATTGTTCCGATATCGCCGGAGCTAGATGCGCAGGTTCTGCACCACGTAGTCGATGAACACCCGCAGTTTGGGCGAGGCATAGCGGCTGGCTGGCCACAGCAGCGAAAACGTCACGGTCTGCTCAATGTGATCGGCCAGGATGACCTGCAGGCGGCCGTCCTTCAGTTCATCCTCGATGATGAAGGTGGGCAGGAAGGCGATGCCTTCCCCTTGAAGCAGCGCGTAGGTGATCGCTTCGAGGGTGCCGCATGTCATGCGCTCGTTCAGCTGCGGCTCGGGTTCGTCCGCCGCCAGCTTGAAGGGCCAACGTTCGATGCGGCCGGTGGCGGCGAACTTGTGCAGCAGGCAGTGGTGGCGCGCCAGTTCGCGCGGATGTGCCGGCGTTCCATGCCGCGCCAGGTAGGCCGGCGAGGCCACCACCACTTGCGGACAGGCGCCGATGCGGCGCGAGGCCAGGCGTGAATCGTGATGGGTGCCTGTGCGGATCACTGCATCGAAGCCTTCTTCGATGATGTCGACCATGCGTTCGGAGAGGTCGATTTCCAGGACGACGTCGGGATAGCGGCGCATGAAGCCCGTCAGCGTCGGCATCACCAGGCCGGTGAGCTGCGGGGCGCTGACGCGCAGGCGGCCGCCGGGTTTGCCGGACAGCTCCGACAGTTCAGCTTCCGCCGCCTCCACCTCGCTGAGGATGCGCCGGCAGCGTTCCAGGAACAGCGCACCTTCGGCGGTGAGCGTGATGCTGCGGGTGCTGCGGTGGAACAGGCGCACCGCCAGCCGCTCTTCCATGCGGGCGATGCCCTTGCCGACGGCGGACGAGGACACCCCGAGCTGCGCGCCGGCCTTGGTGAAGCTGCGCGTCTCGGCGACGGTGACGAACATCGATATGCCGTTCAGGCTGTCCATATGGTTGCATTCATGTGACGATAGATTGCGGAAGTATCTGTCCTATATCGTCGGGATTGCAAGCCATTTTAATCGCCTGCGACCTGCACCACGACCTTGCCGCGCGCCGTGCCGTCGAGCAGCGCGGTGTGGGCGGCGCTGACGCTGGCCGCGTCCAGCGTGTAGACGCCGGCGTCCAGCGCCACCTTCAATTTGCCCTCGGCGACCAGCGCGGCGGCTTCCTTCATGATCGCGCCGTGATGGGCACGGCCTTTGCCGGACAACAGCGGCAGCAGCGTGAACACGCCCGAGTAGGTCGCGGCGCGGAACGACAGCGGCGCCAGTGCATGCGTGCCCCAGCCCAGGCAGCTCACCACATGGCCGCCATACTGGCGCGCGGCGCGGAACGAGGCGTCCAGCGTGGCGCCGCCGACGGTGTCGTAGACCACGTCGAACCCTTCGCCGCCGGTATGCTGCTGGACGTATTGTTCGACGCTGGTGGTTTGATAGTCGATGAAGGTCGCGCCCATGTTTTCGATGGCCTGGCGCTGGCCGGCGCTGCCGGTCGCGTACACCTGCGCGCCGCGCGCCGCGGCCAGCTGCACCGCCATGTGGCCGACGCCGCCGGCGCCGCCGTGCACCAGCACTTTCATGCCTTCGCCGATGCGGGCGCGGTCGACCAGGCCTTCCCAGGCGGTGATGAAGATCAGCGGCAGGGCGGCCGCTTCGCGCATCGCCAGCTTCGGCGGCATGTGCGCCAGCAGCCGGGCATCCACCGCCGCGTATTGCGCCAGCGAGCCTTGTACATCGCCTATGCCGCCCGTCATGCCGAACACGCGGTCTCCGGGTGCGAAACCCTGCACGTCGTCGCCGACGCTGTCGACGATGCCGGCGATGTCGATGCCCAGCACGGCGGGCAGCCGGACCTGGGCGTGATCGGCCTTGCCGGCGGCGATCTTGGTGTCGAGCGGGTTGACGCCGCTGGCGATCACGCGCACCAGCACCTGGCCGGCGGCGGCGACCGGGCGGGCGATCCGTTGATCCGACAGCGGTGCGCCAAAGGTGTTCAGTACGACGGCTTGCATGGTGTTCATGGTGTGGCTCCTCGGTGGTTGGTTGATGAAGCCATTCTGCGGCCGGACGGCGGCCGGAAAAAGTGGGCCGCGCCGCATTCAGTATCCCGGAATCGTGGATAATCGGGCTGGAACCGCCCGCTGAACAAGGAGAGAACGTGGATCGTCTGGATGCCCTCAAGGTTTTTTGCGCCGTCGTCGATGCGGGTGGCTTCAGCCGGGCGGCCGCCAGGCTGGGTATTTCAACATCCTCCGTGACCCACCAGATCGGCGTGCTGGAGGCGCATTTCGGCGTCAAGCTGCTGAACCGCACCACGCGCAGCATGTCGCTGACCGACGAGGGCCGCCGCTGCGTCGAGCAGGCGCGCCGGCTGCTGGAGGAGATGGATGAACTGGAGGGCAGCTTGAGCGACGCCCGCCAGGCCCCGCGCGGCAGCCTGCGGGTCGACATGCCGGGCATCCTGGCGCGCCAGTTCGTGGCGCCGGCGCTGCCGCGCTTCCTGGCCGCGTATCCCGAGTTGAGCGTGCGCCTGACGGCCAACGACCGCCTGATCGACATGGTGGACGAGGGCGTGGACGTGATGCTGCGTATCGGCGAGCTGCCCGATTCCGCGCTGGTGGCGCGCAGCGTGTTCAAGAACCGCTATATCTGCTGCGCCTCGCCGGCGTTCATCGAGCGCCATGGCCGGCCGGAGCATCCCGACGACTTGAGCGATTTCCCCTGCCTGAACTTCCTCTACCCCAAGGCGCGCCAGGTGCGGCCGTGGATCTTTCAGCAGGACGGCCGGCCGTTCACCAGCACGCCGCGCGGCGCGGTGGCGATGGACCATGTGGAGTCGCTGATCGAGATGGCGGTGGCCGGCGCCGGCGTGGTGCAGCATTTGTCGGTGTCGCTGATCGAGCCGCTGCGCAGCGGCGCGCTGCTGCCGCTGCTGCAACCGTGGCAGGCGGCGGGGCCGGATGTGTCGGTGCTGTATCCGCAGCGGCACCAGCGCGCCGCGCGCGTGAAGGTGTTCGTGGACTTTGTCGAGGCGCTGTTCAAGGACGCCGCGGCTTGCGGCCCGCCAGCGGGTTGACGGCGCCGGCGCATTCGCCGCAGAAGCCATACAGCGACAGCGAGTGCTCGTGCAGCACGAAGTTGCGCTCCCTGGCCACGGCCTCCTGGCGCGATTCGATGTCGGCGTCGAGGAATTCCTCCATGCGGCCGCAGTTGGTGCAGATCAGGTGGTCGTGGTGGCTGCCTTCATTGAGCTCGAACACCGAGGCCACGCCCTCGAAGTGGCGGCGTATCAGGATGCGCGCGTCGGCGAACTGCATCAGCACGCGGTAGACCGTGGCCAGCCCCATGTCGATCTGCTCTTCATGCAGCAGGCGGTAGACGTCGTCGGCGTTCAGGTGCTTGCTTTTCGACTCCTGAAACAGCTGCAATATGCGCAGGCGGGGGAGGGTGGCTTTCAGTCCGAGCTTGCGCAGTTCCTGGGGGATGTCCATATGGCTCAATGATGATAATGATTCTTATTCTCATGGTAGCTGAATTTTGTATAACCGGCAACGCGTGCGTAACCCAGGGGCGTGGCCGCCTCGACAAGATGGCGGGCTGGGCAATATATTTGGTAGCTAAAAGCTATTTCTATTGATACTTAATTATCCGTTTGTGTGAGTTTTCGATAGAATTTTTGGTGTCTTACTCTAATCCATCGACAGTTGCCGTACGGAAGTATAAAGTACTTACATCCGATTTCAGTTCGTCGGAACGGCACCCGATGTGCCCCATAACCATCCCACCTTGTTGAGTATGAGCGTCCTCCGTTGGGGCCGGCGCCAGCGTCTTTGCGCGTCCTGAACACGGTTCATTTGGCGAACGACTACAGGAACACGAATGACCGTTGAATTTTCACCATTGCGCACTTTGACCTTCAGTTTGACGCTGCTCGCCTGCGCCGCCGCGCAGGCCGGCGACGGCGACGCGCCGCGCTGGACCTTCGGCGGCTACGGCACGCTGGGCCTGGTGCACAGCAACGACAGCCAGTCCGACTTCACCGCCAACGTCCTCAATCCCGGCAACGCCGGCGCCAGCCACGAATGGAGCGCCACGGTGGACAGCCGCGTGGGCGTGCAACTGGGGCTGAACCTGGACAGCCGCTGGTCGGCGGTGCTGCAGGTGCTGTCCGAACGCACGCTGCAAAGCGGCTATGCGCCGCAGGTCGAGTGGGCCAACGTCAAATACCAGGCCACGCCGGACCTGAGCCTGCGGGTGGGGCGCATCGCGCTGCCGCTGTTCCTGGCGGGCGACTACCGCAAGGCCGGCTATGCGCTGCCGTGGGTGCGGCCGCCGGTCGAGGTGTACGGCGCCATCCCGATCAGCAATAGCGACGGCGTCGATGCCAGCTACCGTTGGAGCGCGGCGGGTTTCAACAACGTCACGCAGGTGTTCTTCGGCCATACCGATATCTTGATCGCGCCGCACACGCATGCTGTGGCGCGCGCGATGACCGGGCTGTCCAACACCACCACCAGCGGGGCGCTGACGGTACGCGCCAGCGCGATGTGCACCGAATTGACCGTGGGCCTGGCGCGCGAGCTGTTCGACGGCTTGCGGCAGTTCGGGCCGCAGGGCGCGGCGCTGGCGGCGCGCTACGATGTCGACGCCAAGCGCGCCGACGTGGTCTCGCTGGGCGCCAGCTACGATCCGGGCGCGTGGTTCCTGATGGGCGAGGTGGGGCGCATGAACGCGCGCTCCTACCTGGGCGACAAGACCGCCGCCTATGTCAGCGGCGGCTACCGCTTCGGCGACCTGACGCCTTATGTGGCGTATGCCATGTCGCGCTCCAACACGCCGACGCGCATCGCGGGCCTGGACCTGGGCGGCCTGCCGCCGCGGCTGGCCGGCGCCGGTGTCGCGCTCAACGCAGGCTTGAACCAGATGCTGGCGACGATCCCGCAGCAGCGCAGCATCACCGCCGGTGTGCGCTGGGACCTGCGCGCCAACTACGCGCTCAAGCTGCAGTACGACCGCTACACGCCGCGCGATGGCTCGAACGGCACCTTCGTCAATGTGCAGCCGGGCTTCCAGTCCGGCCATTCGATCGGCGTGGTCAGCGCGTCGGTCGATTTTGTGTTCTGAGGGGGATGGCATGCATATCCTCCGATTGATTTCGCTGCTGCTGGTGCTGGTGCTGGCGTGCGCCGGCGCCGGCGCGGGGGAGCTGGTGGTCATCGTCTCCGCCCGGAATCCCTTGTCCGCGCTGCGTCCCGAGCAGGTGGCCGATATCTTCCTGGCGCAGACCGGCCGCTTCCCCGGCGGCGACGAGGCCACCGCGCTGGACCTGCCGGTCGGCAGTCCGCTGCGCGATGAGTTCTACAACAAGGTGGCGGCCAAGTCGCCGGCACTGATGAAGGCTTACTGGACCAAGATGGTGTTCACCGGCCGTGGCCAGCCGCCGCGCGAACTGGATAACAGCGTCGCGGTGCGCAAGATGGTGGCCGAGAATCCGTCGATGATCGGCTATATCGACCGCGCGGCGTTGGACCCCAGCGTCAAGGCCGTGATGGTGACGCGATGACGGTGCGCGCCCGCGGCGAGACCCTGCGCCACCGCTGGCTGCGGCGTGGCCTCGACACGCATTTTTCGCTGCCGCTGTTTGCCTTGCTGTTGCTGGTGGCGATCTGGGTGGTGACCTTCCACGAGGTCGACGTCGAGCGGGTGCACGCGCGCGAGGCGGCCGCCGATTCGCTGGGCGAGTTGATGGGCACTTACGAGGCGCAGGTGGCGCGCAGCCTGGATGGCATCGACCAGACGCTGCGCGTGCTCAAGTACGCGGTCGAACGCAAGGGCGCGCTGGGCGCCTTGCCGGAACTGGGCCGCGAAGGCCTGCTGCCGCCGGGCGTGGTGTTCGTGGTCAGCATCGTCGACCGCAACGGCGTCACCGTCGCCAGCAATCCCAGGGCGCTGTCGATTTCGGTGGCCGACCAGGCTTACTTCAAGTTCCACCAGGAGCGCGACAGCGGCGCCACCTTCGTCAGCCAGGTCACGCGCGACGCCGCCAACACCGAATGGCATTTGCATTTCACGCGCCGGCTGGACGACGAGGCGGGCAACTTCGCCGGCATCGTCATCGTCGAAACCGATCCCGCTTATTTCACCAGCAGCTATGAGCGCAGCCGCCTTGGCGAACAAGGCATGCTGGGCCTCGTCGGCGGCGACGGCGTGGTGCGTTCGCTGCGCGTCGGCGACAAGCTGTCCTTCGGCCAGCGCATGGAGCGGCCGTCCGGGCAGGTCGCCGTGGTGGAGGGCGTGCGGCGCTTCATTGGCATGCGCGAGGTGCACGGCGTCGCGCTGAACGTGGTGGTCGGGCTGGCGGAGAAGGAGCAGATGGCCACCTTCGAAAGCGAGCGCCTTGAGAAGATCGGCGAGGCGTCGGTGGTCAGCGCCGCGCTGGTGGCGGCTACCGCCTTGCTGTGGCTATGGTCGTGGCAGGGCGCGCGCCACCGCGCCCGCATGCGGCGGGCGCAGGAGACTTATGCGGCGGCGTCGTTGGCCAGCCTGGACGCCTTCTTCGTGCTGCGCGAGGTGCGCGACGTCGGCGGCGCGATCATCGACTTCCGCTTCGTCGACGCCAACCTGCGGGCCGAGAAGATGACGGGGCTGAGCAAGGAGCGGCTGCGCCTGACGACCTTGTGCGGCCTGATGCCGCAGGCGCGCGGCAACGGCATGTTCGACCACCTGGTGCATGTGACCAGGGTGGGCGGCGTGCATGAACAGGAATGGGAGAGCAATATCCCGCAGCTGCGGGCGCGCTGGCTCCACCAGCAGGTGGTGCCGGTGGAGGGCGGGCTGGTGGCGATCGTGCGCGACATCAGCGAACGCAAACTGGCCGAGGGCCGCATGCAGCACCTGGCGCATCACGATACGCTGACCGGCTTGCCGAACCGCGGCCTGATCGCCGAGCGGCTCGAGCTGACCATCGCCCAGGCCAGCCGCGGCGGCGGTTCGGTGCTGGTGGCTTTCATCGATCTCGATGGCTTCAAATTGGTCAACGACGGGCTGGGACACAACGCCGGCGACGAGCTGCTGAAGGTGGTGGCCGCGCGCATGAGCGCCTGCCTGCGCGCCGGCGACACCGTGGGCCGCTTCGGCGGCGATGAATTCGTGCTGCTGCTGAACGAGCCGCGTCACGGGGAGGACGCGGCGCCGGTGCTGGAGCGCGTGCGCGAGGCGGTGCTCGAATCGATCAAGGTGGGCGGGCAGGACGTGCAGGTCAGCTGCAGCATCGGCGTGGCGGTGTATCCCAACGATGGCGCCGACGCCGGGACGCTGCTGATGCATGCCGACGCCGCCATGTACCGCGCCAAGGACATGGGCAAGAACAACTGCCAGTTCTACACCCGCGAGATGAACGCCTGCATCGAGGAGAAGCTGGTGCTGCTGGAGGGCTTGCGCGGCGCGCTGGACGACGGCCAGTTCCGGCTGGTGTACCAGCCCAAGGTGGACCTGCGCACGGGCCGCATTTTCGGCGTGGAGGCGCTGGTGCGCTGGGAGCATCCGGAGCATGGCTGCATCGGGCCGGACCGCTTCATTCCGCTGGCCGAGGAAAGCGGCATGATCGTCGCGCTGGGCGAGTGGGTGCTGCGCACCGCCTGCCGCCAGAACCGCGCCTGGCAGGAGGCCGGCCTGGCGCCGCTGCGGATGTCGGTCAACGTTTCGCCGCGCCAGTTCGAGGAGCAGGGCCTGGTGCCGCGCGTGGCGCTGGCGCTGGCCGACAGCGGCCTGGCGCCGGAGTGGCTGGAGCTGGAGGTGACCGAGGGCGTCATCATGCGCGACCTGACGCAGGCCGTGGCCAAGATGGGCGAGCTGCGGGCGATGGGGGTGTCGCTGTCGATCGACGATTTCGGCACCGGTTATTCGAGCCTGTCGGCGCTGAAGTCGTTCCCGGTCAGCACCTTAAAGATCGACAAGTCCTTCGTGCGCGACCTGGGCATCAGCGAAGGCGACCAGGCGGTGGCCAGTTCCATCATCGACCTGGCACACCGGCTGCACCTGCGCGTGATCGCCGAGGGCGTGGAGACCGAGCAGCAATGCGCCTTCCTGCGGCAGAACGGCTGCGACGAGATGCAGGGGTATCTGTTCAGCCGTCCGCTGGCGCCGGAACAGCTGCGGCTGCTGCTGGAGGAGCAGGCCGCGCCGATCGTTTCCGAGCCGCAGCCTTGCCTGCTGGCTTAGGCGCACGTTTGATGTGAAACAAGGCCGGTGCGCGGCCGGCCATCTACTCTGGACATTCGTTCCCGAGCCGGCGGTGGCCTTCATGCACATCTCTATTTCCCTGCTGTTGTTGCCCTTGTGCCTGGCCGGCTGCGCGGCCGACCTGCACCGCGCGCCAGCGCCGGGCGAACCCGACGTCATCCCGATCACCGAGGAGTTGCTGGCCGCGCGGGGCGGGCCCGCGGCGGCTGGCGCGGCGGCCGGTTCGACGGCCATGCCCCCGTCGACGGTTGGCCTGGCGGCCGACTCCTTGCCCGCCGGACCGGTTGCCGGGCCTTACCGCCTCGGCGCCGGCGACGTGCTGGCGATCACCGTCTGGGACCATCCCGAGCTGACCGGCGCCGTCGCGCGCGACCAGGGCGGCGATGGCGGCGCGCTCGGGCCGCCGGCGGCCAGCTTCGTGATCGACCAGGACGGCATGCTGGAATTTCCCTTCGCCGGCAAGCTGCATCTGGCCGGGCACACCCGCGAGCAGGCGCGCAGCCTGCTGGCCGCGCGGCTGGCGCGCTACTTCCGCGCGCCGCGCGTCACCGTGAGCGTGCAGGCCTACCGCAGCCAGCGCGTCTACCTCGACGGCGAGGTCAAGGCGCCGGGCCTGCTGGCCATCAACGATATCCCGATGACCTTGCTGGAGGCGATCAACCGCGCCGGCGGCATGCTGCCGGGCGCCGACCAGAGCCGCATCACGGTCGAGCGCGGCGGCCAGCGCCACCGCGTCGACCTGGTGGCGGCGCTGCGCGGCGGCCGCCATCCGGCCGCGCTGCTGCTGGCCGACGGCGACATCGTGCGGGTGCCGCCGCGCGACGAGAGCAAGGTGTTCGTCGGCGGCGAGGTGTTGGCGCCGCGCGCGCTGACCATGCACGACGGCCGCCTGACGCTGAACGAGGCGCTGGGCGAGGCCGGCGGCATCAGTCCGCAGAGCGGCGACGCCGGCCAGGTGTACGTGGTGCGCCACACGCCGCAGGGCGCGCGCGTGTACCGGCTCGACGCGCGGCCGGCGCGGGCCATGGCGCTGGCCGAGCAGTTCGAGCTGTGGCCGCGCGACGTGGTGTATGTGGCGGCGTCGCCGCTGGCCAACTGGCACCGGACCATCAGCCAGCTGTTCCCCGGCGAGCTGTCGTCGGCGGTCGGCGCCACCACCCGGCCTTAGGAGAAGACATGAACGACGCGCACGATACTCCGTTGTTGCGCCCGCCCAGCGGCGGGGCCGTCCAGTTGATCGCGCCGGCCGCGGCGCCGCCCGAACCCGGCGCGCTGCCCTGGCGCAGCTACGCGCACGTGCTGGCGCGGCGGCGCTGGATGGTGGCGGCGGTCGCACTGCTGTGCACGCTGGTGGCGCTGGTGTACGCGGTGGCCGCGCGCCCGGTGTACGAGGCCAACCTGCTGCTGCACGTGGAGGAGGACAATCCGAACGCATCCAGGAACATCCTCAACGATGTGTCGTCGCTGTTCGACACCAAGAAGGCGGCGATCGCCGAGATGGAACTGCTGCGTTCGCGCCTGGTGGTGGCGCGCGCGGTCGACGCCCAGCACCTGTACATCCAGACCGCGCCGCGCTACTTTCCGCTGGGCGGGGCCTGGCTGGCGGCGCGCGGCGACGGCAGGCTGTCTCAACCCGGGCTGCTGGGCTACGGGGGCTATGTGTGGGGGGGCGAGTCGATCTCGGTATGCCGCTTCGAGGTGCCGCTGGCCTGGTACAACCGGGATTTCTTCATCACCGCGCTGGGCGGCGGGCGCTACCGGCTGAGCGACGCCGGCGGCCGCGTGCTGCTGGAGGGCGCGACCGGCACGCTGGCGCACGAGGATGGCGACGGCGTCGAGCTGCAGGTCGAGAGCCTGCGGGCGCAGCCGGGCGGGCGCTTCGTCGTGCGGCGCACCACGCGGCTGGCGGCGCTGGAGCAGTTGCAGAACGCGCTGCAGATCAGCGAGCAGGGCAAGCAGTCGGGCGTGATCGCGGTGCGCCTGCAAGGCCACGACGCGCAGCAGGTGGCGGCGACGCTGGGCCAGATCGGCGCCGAATACATGCGGCAGAACCTGGCGCGCCGCAGCGAGGAGGCGGAGAAGACGCTGGCCTTCCTCGACCAGCAGCTGCCGGCGCTGAAGGCCCAGCTGGAG
>Ga0308157_10001809_pt1 | contig 39952 bp, 43 predicted proteins | sample PhyBR1_FD_201035 | JGI IMG/M metagenome (GOLD analysis project Ga0308157, IMG submission 201035) | Phyllosphere microbial communities from UC Gill Tract Community Farm, Albany, California, United States - DLSLB.R1 | ecosystem: Host-associated > Plants > Phyllosphere > Unclassified | place: USA... | reverse complement strand
TCGAAGACAGATAGAATTATGCCGCCAGCTTCTCTACCAAACCCAGCAGGACTTGCGGCTTTGCGTGCACAACGCGGCATAATACGGGAGGCGGCATAATTTGCTGGAACGCGATATCAGAATTTTTGCCACCGGCAGGAAATCTTGGCTCTTCAGCGATACCATAGACGGAGCGCGGGCCAGCGCCATCGTATACAGCCTCATGCTGACCTGTCGTGCATGCGGCGTTGAACCATTTGCATGGCTTAAGCACGTCCTCACCGAACTGCCGCAGCGATCCCAAGACGCTAATATCGACGATCTGCTGCCATTCAACTTCCTAGAGCGCACCGGTACACAAGAAGCATCTCTGATGCGCGAATATCCCACATCTAATCGTATTCAATCGACCCTTGAGCCCGAAAGCTAAGCAATAGTGTCTTGGCAGACGCCAAACTTACAGCGTACCGTCAATCAGCAATATTGCTGTCCTCAAGGTTGGCTCACGTTAGACGGGTTACATTCTTATGCTGAAATATCGTCGGGCATTAGTCTCAGATATCGAAATGATTATCGATCTTCATGTGGTGATGAGCAAAAGCACTTACGCCGGTGTCTTGCCACAAAATTATCTGGATAATGAACTTCCGCTTGAAAAAAGACAGCTGTGGGAGAAGAGGTTCGTTGGGCCGAATACTGACCAACTTATTTTTGTAGCCATGCAGGGCCAGGAAATCGCTGGGTTTTGCTGCTTCGTCTTCAATGAAGAGAAGGAGCACGGTACGTATCTGCATAATCTATACGTCTCGCAGGAATATCAGAAGCGTGGGGTGGCGAAGTCGCTTCTTAAGCAAGCGATCGCAGCTTTTGATAGCGAGCGGCAAAAATTGCCAGTCCATTTGCTTGTATTTGCTAAAAACACAAATGCCGTTGCCATATACAAAAAGCTCAATGGCACAGTCATCGAGAAGCGTGATGTATCGCGATGGGGTAACCCTACTGTCGAGCTGCTGCGATACCAATGGCCTTCTGCTGACGCGCTACTTCAAAAACTTGACGATCGTCAGAGCCAAAACACCTGATCTTCACCAAAACGGGTGCGGCGAAACTAGCGCTTACCAAGCTTCTTCAGGCATGGATGGTCTTCGAGGCAAACAATCTCGTAGTCATCGGACATGAACGAGAACTCGCCATCCTCGACGTCACCAAGACTTGCCCAGGTGCCATCTGGCCAAACGGCGATATCTTCGCGGTGATACGATACGGATTGCGCACTGTTTGTCGGGGTCACGATGATCGTCCGATTGCTGGTGTTTTCTGGAACGCCCGAAGGCCCCGCCTTGCGGCGAGGCCCTCTCTTGGGGGCGATCAGTCCCGGTTGGGGCGGGACCAGATCAGCTGCATGCCTTCTTCGCCTTCCACTTCGACCAAGGTGGCGTAGATCGGAGCGGGGAAGCTCGGGTCGTCCAGCTTGACCGAGAGGTAGTCGCGGCCCTCGTTGGAGACCTTCTGCCAGGCGGCGCCGAGTTCGACCGAGCCGGAGTAGATGCGGAAGTGCGGACCCTTGTCGGAGGGGTTTTCGACGCGCTCGAAGCGGGCCTTGACGTTGAGGTTGAGGGTCTTGATAGAACCGCTGAAGCCGTTGCCCGTGGAGGTGAAGGTGCCGATGGTAGCCATGTGTCTCATTCCTTTGTTGGTCGGGCCGCGCCGATCGCGACCTCGATGACGGTCGGCGGACCGGAGGCGATCGACCTGCACCCCGAAGGGGCTGGAACGTAGTGGAAGGCGGCCGGGAGAGGCTTTCTTGGTTCGCGAGGAATGACGGCAAAACCGGGGTCCCCGCGCGACCTGTCGCGTGGGGTGGTTTCGGCAGGGGAAGAAAGTCACGCAGGCCGTTGCCGGGACAAGATCGAAGGGGCAAGCGCAGCGCCCCTGGCCTTCGGTCAGACCAGTCACATCGAGGACGCAGATGGACGTGGCTTTTGTGGAAACGGGATGAAGACCGGCGTGCCACCGTCAACGTCATGTCGCCGTGATGGGTAACTAACCAGCTCGGTTCACTGGGCTTCTCAACAACAAGCCAGCCGCCGCATCCAGCCAGAACCACCTGACGGCGGAGCAACCAGACAGATACCTTGCCAATGATCGAATGCAGACGCTGTAACTGAGAGGTCAAAAGACGGGGGTCGCCCGATGTCGTTCGTCAGCGTTTATATCAGCTTTGACGCGAAACCACGCTACCGGGATGGCGCAGCGGCCGGCGACTGCGCATTTGGTCCCGCCCTAATCGGGAACGGTCGAACTCAACCCGGAGGATGCTGCGAGCGGGGATTGTCGTTCTTCGCGCGCCTGCCTCGTCGTGTCCGTTCTGTTGCGACAGACCATCAGCCGCTCGGCCCAATCCAAGGGACAATTATCTGACCCGGCTCACCTCGGTCGTGGATTTCCGGCGTGTGATGAATTCCCGGAGGAGAGGAAGGAAGAAAGCCTTGCTGAAGCGCCCGCTCGGAGGTTCGGGTTCGAGATAAAACGACTGTCCGACGATATCGGTATTGTATTCATCAAGGATGATCCAGAGACGCAAATCGGCGTCGAGTTCGGCCCGCCGCTTTTCGATTGTCGGTATCTCAGCGACAAAGCGCCCTTTTTCGGGCTGCTTGGTCGTAATGGGGAAGAACAGCACCATGTCGCCACTGGGCCGGGCAAGCCTTACGCCGACAGTGACCGGTCGCTCCTTTCGACCTTCGGTCTCGCCCTGGGCGGCCTGTCGTGCCCACAGATAGGGGTAAACGGATGACTGTCGCTGTCTGGATGTCGTCATAACTGCTCACCGGCTGGCCTCGTCGTTTTCCGCATAGCGATCGACCGAGGTCTCGAACTCTGCGAGCAGTTCGTCCGGCATCGTCTGGAGCGTGCCGACTGACCGGGCGTCGGACTGGCGCATGAGCCGCTCATAGTCTTCGATGTTGAGAAGCACCAGACGCGGCTTGTTGCGTTGGGTGATCGTGACCGGATGGCGAAGCGCCTCGGCGATGATATCGCCGGACTTCCGGGACAGATCGCTGGTCGAGTATGAATCACGGGTTCGGGGCATCCTGGTTTCCTTTGCGTCGGTTCTGATCCGAATATAGCGTTTACCACGCCATAAATCCAGCATTTACAGCATTGATGTAAATGCTGGATTTATGGCAAAGGCCCCGCCTTGCGGCGAGGCCCTCTCTTGGGGGGCGATCAGTCCCGGTTGGGGCGGGACCAGATCAGCTGCATGTCTTCCTCGCCTTCCACCTCGACCAGGGTGGCGTAAATCGGAGCGGGGAAGCTCGGGTCGTCCAGCTTGACCGAGAGGTAGTCGCGGCCTTCGTTGGAGACCTTCTGCCAGGCGGCGCCGAGCTCGACCGAGCCGGAGTAGATGCGGAAGTGCGGGCCCTTGTCGGAGGGGTTTTCGACGCGCTCGAAGCGGGCCTTGACGTTGAGGTTGAGGGTCTTGATCGAACCGTTGAAGCCGTTGCCGGTGGAGGTGAAGGTGCCGATGGTAGCCATGTGTCTCATTCCCGTGTTGGTCGGGCCGCGCCCATCGCGACCTCGATGACGGTCGGCGGACCGGAGGCGATCGACCGGCACCCCCGGGGTCCCCGTTGCGTGTGCGCAATGGGGTGGTTCTTAGGGCTGGAACGAAGTGGAAGGCGGCCGGGAGAGGCTTTCTTGTTTCGCGAGGAATGACAGCGCAGCTGGCAGGGGAAGAAAGTCACTTAAGGCCGTTGCCGGTGCAAGATCGAAGGGGCAGCGCAGCGCCCCTGGCCTTCGGTCAGACCAGTCACATCGAGGACGCAGATGGACGTGGCTTTTGTGGAAACAGGAATGAAGACCAGCGTGCCACCGTCAACGTCATGTCGCCGTGGTGGGTATCTGTGGCATCACGGAAACCGTAGCGCGCAGACAAGAATGCAGCCTTCGCTCTCTAGACATCCGGATCGACAGCGCGAAGCGTCTGCCAAAGTGGACCGTACCGCTTCATCGCCGGCATGTAGCCGGGATCGGAGCGCTTGTTGCTGCGCAGGCAAGGATCAGGAGCCGGGGGAAATGCGCTCTCGACATCAGGCTGCCCTCCGCTCGATCGCTGCATCAGGCTGGAGATGGTGAAGATAGGTGACGGCGCGCTGGGCATGGGCCGCAGCTGCAAAGATCGCCCTTTTGTCCGAGCCCAATACAGTGAGCCAGCTTTGAATATAAGACGCGTGATCCGGTCTCGGCTCCAATTCCGGCACAATACCGAGGTCCGCGCAAAGGAGGCAGCTGCCGACCTCCACCAACAATTCTTCCCTCGCCCTGTCAGTGCGATCCTTGTGGTATCGGCTGAGATCCCGGTTCAGTCGATTGGGAGCTGCCGTCCAGTGAAGAGTCTCATGCGCCCTGATCGCGACGAAGGACGCCATGTCCTTGAAGCTTTCGGGATGGGGCAACTGCACATGGTCGGATGACGGTGAATAAAATGCCTTGTCACCGCCATAGCGCACGACCGCTCCGGTATTGTCGAAGAAACGGTCGGCGTGCTCGATTCGCTCAAGGGGCTGGGCCGGAGGTTCGGCCGTTGCATAGTAATGCGGCGGCAATTCCTCGATCTGGTCCGCGCAAAAGACCGTGTAGGCTTTGAGGAACGGAATGCCGCGCTCGACCTCATCGCCATTGGCGTCGGTTTCGGTCTTGCTGAAGCTGCCGGAATAAACGACCGTGGTTCCGGTCTCGCCCTTGCGGACATGACCGCCCAGTTCGACGGCCTGCTTGAACGTCATCCAATAGGCTGAGGCAAAGCCATTCGCGACGGTCTCGGACCATAGAAGTAATGTGTTGATGCCTTGGTAAGGCAAGCCATTATGGCGCAGCGGTCGGTTAACCCTGCCGGCCAGGTGACCTGTGCTCCACGGCCTGACCCATGGGCGCACGCCCTTTTCAAGGTCGGCGATGATCTTCTCCGTTATCCGCGCGTAGAGATCTGCGCGCGATCCGTTTTCTTTCCTGCTCATTTCCTGAACCTCCATTCGAGAGGTCGCGCCTATCGCGACCCGTCACGGCGGTCCGTCAGCCGGGGCAATCAGGAGGTGCGCGCACCCGGAAGGGCCGGAACGAATGTGGAGGACGGCTAAGCCGTTGCGCGCAGCACCGGACCCGGCAGGAGCCGCCGTCCGGGACAGGGCGCAATGCGCGGGCAAACCTCACTGTTCTCCCTTTTTTCATGGGGTGATCGGATGTGTTCGTTCCCCGACCGATGGGAAGAGTGCCGACAGGCGCGAAAGCGCCCTGCCAGGCAGGGCGCATTGCGGAGGGAACGACGCAACAGGCGAAGGCCGGTTCAATGAACCGGCCTGGCGCCCGTGTATGGATCGTATTCAAAAAGCGGAGTGACTTCGCCATCTTCGAGCTCGGTTTCGGGCAAGACGCCGTACTCGTCGTCGGACTGGAAGAGGATGACGGTGGTCATCAGGGTGCGGGCGAGGTTCCAGGCGTGCTTTTGTGCGAGTTCGAGGTTGTGCGACATCTGAGGGCTCCATCTGTGGAGCGGGTCAATTCCCGCTCGATGGCTCCTCAAAAGGGCCGGCTCCGGGCGCGATCACCGCGCAGGCGCAGCCAAGCGGCCGCAGCTTGCTAGCGGACCCCTCGCGGGTTGAACGTGGAAGATCCGGAGCAGGACCAGGAAGCCATCCCGGGAGAGCGGGATTGGAACGCGGCGTAATGTGTGCCCGGTGTTCGCACCGAGCCGCTCGTGTCAAAAGTGTAGAAAGAGCCTCTGCCCTGCCTGGGTAAACCCTGCTCGGGCTGACGAGCTACCGGCCGGCCTCTGCGCTAAGGATTGCCCGGCCCAAGTCGTGTTTTTGGTCGATTATCTGGGGGTTTTGGCGGAGCGATAGACAGATGGGTTGAGAACAGGACAAGCGGCGGTTAAGCCATCTTCAGTCATGGCAACATAAAGAGGCAGGATAAGATATTGTCTGGATTTGTTTTTTCATTGAAATCGGTACGTAAGCTGGCAGTTGGAATTGCTGTTCTTCCTCTGCTTGCAGCCTGCGGTGAGAAAGTGCCCGAAGCCACGGATGAGCAACTGCTTCAACTTGTCGGCTCGAGCTCGACGTTCTTCGGATCGGACGCTTCATTGAGCATCTCGAAAAGAACTGTCGAATGCGTTGAGCTTCTCTCGGGCCTTGCCGACGAGATCGTGAAGGACATGCCGGACGAGGTTCTCGGGCGGATCAAGACAGAATGCCGCAAGGGTTTCGACGAGATCACGAAAGACCCGGCAAAGAACCCGATCGGGTTCAAGCTCGCCCATTTCGAGAGCAAGGAATTAGCCGAGCGCATTGCTGCGCTCAAGGAAACGACGGACGAGGCAAACCGCCGGGCAGCGCAGGAACAAAGGGCCCGTGAGGAACAGGAAGCTCGAGCAAAAACTGAGACTGAACTTGCTAACCTCAAGACCAGCTATGCAGCGTTTGTCGCATCCATCGATCAGCGAATCGAGGCGATGAAGCCCGTCTGCGAAGAATGGCTGGCAGCTCAGGCTGATATCAAGGCCAAGGACAAATGGAGCAACTGGAGCTATCGCCATCCTTCCCCACTATGCACCGACAAAGAAGCGGAGATCAGGGCACTGGCTGCGGGCCATCTGGAAACACTCAATGTCGCTGAGGTGACCGGCAGTGGCACCTACTACAGGTTCCAGAAGCCGTATTTCGGGAACGCCAGCGAGGAATGGTTCGATGGCCAGCTCACCAAGCTGAAAGAAGAGATCAGCCAGATGAGAACCGCCCCTGCGAACTAGCAGGAACGCTGTTTCGATCTCGGCACGATCCTCTTAGCTGAATGCGGTGGCCATCTTCGTGCGCCCGGCAGATAACGGGCGAGGCCGAAGCCCCGCCCCAAAGGTGCTAGCCCAGAGCTGCCATCTGGAGATCGGCCGCCTGCCGGCTGACGCTCTGGCCGGGATTCTCGACCTGCCGCTCGTAAGGCTTCCAGCTTTCACCGACGATGTGCTCGTAGGCAGCGACCGCCCCCTCGGCCGCCATGCGCAGGGCATGAGACTGGATGCCCATGTCTGCGGCGAATTCACGCTTGCGCTGTGCGTTGCTGTCGAAGCCGACCGGGCCGTCGAGATCCTCGTCGCGGGTGTCGTTGGCAAGTTTCGCCGTGGCGTCTTTGGCCTCGGTGACGGCCTTCGAGTAGAACTGCCCTGCTCCATAGGCGGAGCTGACATAAGAGCCGACGATCCGCTGCAGATGGATCTGCATCGCCTTGTCGGAAAGTCCTTCGGAGAGGGTGTCGGCGCTTTCGATCAGGCTGCGCTCATGAAACTCGCGGATGCCGTCACTGTCGAGGACGGGGAGGCCGAAGCTTTCAGAGATGAGGGAGGCCTGGTTGCCATCCGGGCAGCAGAGCCGGACCATTTCGAGGGTCGTGCCCTTACGGAGCGGGACTACGCGAGCCTTGGTCTTGGTGGAGCGGGCTGAACTGGACATTGAGCTTACCTTTCTAGCGATGCCCTGCAGGTGATCCAGCCCTTGCTGGTCTTCCCTGCGGGTGCGGTCAAAAGGAACAGGCGCAAGCCGGACGCTTCAGGGTCCGGGACCTGCCCGGCGAGCGAGGTTGGTTTGCGGACAAGCGGGGGCCAGTTCTTCACTGGCCCTTGCGCGGGACGCGGGCCAGCCTTGCCGAGACTGGCGGAGTTCCGGCCGCTCCGCGGCGCGATAGCGGCCTTGAAGGGGTCGGCAGCCGGTTCAGACCGCAGCAAACCCGCCGGGAAGACCAGCAAGGGAATAGTCATGGCTTCCGGCATGCGAAAGGATAAGCGGCTGTTCAATTCGCGCCGCCACAGGATTTGCTGCCCGCAGAGTTGCGTGAGAGGCGCTGGCGCTTTGAATCTTGGCTCCTGCTGCTATAGGTGGCCTGCGCCGGTCCGCCGTAGCGGATCAAATCTTTGGCCTGCTCCCATGTCGGACTGACAGCGCACGGTGTTCAATCCCGAAACGAGGGCAGCTATGACAGATCAGAACGACGATTACATCTACGACGATGCGACAGGGGAATGGCGACCGGCTTCGGAAATGGCGGCCATTGCAGCTTCTGCCGGAAGTGTGGAAGTTCGCGATTCCGCCGGCAACGTGCTGGCCGACGGCGACTCCGTCGTCCTCGTCAAGGACCTCAAGGTCAAGGGCGCGGGCCAGACTCTGAAGCAGGGCACCGTGATCAAGTCGATCCGGCTGACCGACAATCCCGAAGAGATCGACTGCCGGCATGATGCGATCAAGGGGCTGGTGTTGCGCACGGAATTCGTGCGCAAGCGCTGAACAGGCCGGCGGATCAGGCGCGCATCAAGTCTGGCGGTAGTCTGGCACGCAATGCTGCGATTGCCATATCCTGCCTGGCGAGCTTGCGTGACAGCGCATCGATCTCATGCTGCCTTTCCAGGGTGATCGCGGCAAGGTTCGAACGATACCGCTCGAGAAACATACCAGGATCCGGTGCCTTTCCGCGCCGGTAACTGGTACGTTGCGGCTTAAGCTGCGGAATAAGCGCGGTCATCCTCCGGATGATCTGCCGATCGATCATATCGAGTTGGCGTTGCGTCTGACGCCGAGCCTCCTCCATGCGAAAGATCTGAGCACGACGATCAGGGAAAGACATTATGTGTCCCTCCGCTGCCAGCCCATAAAGCTCGATGGACCGTCGTAGACGCGATAACGCGCAATATCGATGACGAAACCTAAACGGCCGCCGTCAATGCCGTACTCGTCGGACGGAACCATGTATCGGCGAGTGCCGCGCGCACCTGCCCGGTCTCCGCCGAGTGCGGCGACAACCTCGGTGAAGCCTGGCTGATGCTCAGACCGGATAGCCGACACTGCGATCCAGTCATCGACATGGCGCTCGTAGAAAGCCACCTCGTCTTTCTTCGAGGACTGGCCGGGTTCGAGCACCTTGTTGTGGATCGCTTCCCAGGCGTCGGGATACCAGTCGCGGATGGTCTTTTGCGCACAAGCATTCTCGAAATCCGTGAAGAGTTCGGGAAAGGTCAGGGCGACAGCCGCCCAGTGACAATCTTCCTCATAATAGCCGCCATTTGCCCGGAGCATCGCATGGACCTTACGGTTTCGCTCCGCCGTCAGATGGAACCCGCCATGGTTCGCCGTCGAATGACAGGTCACGCCATCGGCATAGACGGTCGCACCCTGTGACGTGCCCCATGGCGTATGCGCCCGGGAGTGGATCTCGCGACGCCCAAGAGCAGCACGTTGTCGCTGGTGACGCGCATTCTCCTCGACATGCTCGCGGAACGCTGCTTCGTCGGCGAGTTCGCCGGCATGGCCAAAGAAATCGCTGCGCGTCCACTCAATCATTGGCCGGCGGATGCGCCAGCCAGTGGCGAGAAAGTGCCGGCCCTCTCGGCTAGGCAGCATGGCGAATGCCGTTTCACCGACAAGCGCGACTGGAAAGTCATCGGCGCTACGACCAAAAGAAACCCCCGGATAACCGGGGGTTTCTTTGTCTCTAGTCAGGGTCGTTGCCACACTCATGCAGCCGCCCTCCCCTCGACAACATCGGCAGCGACGTCGTCGGCCGAGATTTCTTGCAGCACCGCCCGCGGATAGCCATGACGGCTCAGCCATTCTTCGGCGTCGGCGCGGTTGGCGGCAAGATGGACGAGTTCGGCATCGTCACCGGCACGGTCGAGCACAAGTACGGAGCCAATGACTGGCCGCTCTTTAACCGTGAAGGTTAATTCGCTGTTGACCGAAAAGGACTGGTGAACTCGTAGGACGATCGTTCCTTGGCTGCCATAGTCACCCTTGTGCAGGGTGATTGAGGCAGGGATTGTCGTATTGCCGACGCGGGCTTCGGCCTGCTTGCGGATCAGCCGACCACCGCTATTACGGTTCTCCCAGGCAGCAAGCTTCTTGCGATGCCGTTCCGGCGGGCGGGGGGTGTCGTCGCGATAATTTACGGTCGAACCGAGTGGAACGAGGTCATAGATCAATTGAGCGGACATCATGGTCTCCGTGGTGCTCGAGGTGAAAACGAAACCGCCGCCAGTGAGGTCACCGGCGGCGGGATTGCGATCGGAATAAAAGGAAGCGTGTTGCTACTCGGCCGCCTCGCGGAAGCCTTCGACGTAATCGTCGTTGGCGTAGTCATGCGCCGGCTCAACGATGGCATCGCCATCGAGCTCGTCCTGACCCGCTGGCGTGCCATCGTCCTCAGGCTGTTCTTTTGACTCGTTCTTCTTCAGCCAGGCTGTAAGCTTTTCCTCATCGGGGACAAACAGGGCCGACGAGTGGACGAAGCGACCTTCCCTGAAGTGCTCGACCAGGGCCGCACGCGTATCCTTGACCTTCTGCCGAGGCAGGACGGACGTGTCCGCGCACGAAGATTCGAGCGCCGGACGCGACAGGCACGACAGGAAGTCGTCTGTCCCCATGTTTGGCAGGAAGTTATCCGCGCCAATGACATCGCCGGCGACACGGGCGACAACACCACTGTCGGAACGGTTTTCCCTGCAGGAGAGTACGTCGATCAGCAGAGACCGAACCGCAACACGTAGCGTGTCCATGTCGAATTCGAGCTTGCCGTCCTGATTGAACAGAGGCACCGCGTGTTCACCGAGGCTCGCCGCCCCGAAGTAGGAGATGTCGCGCGTGCCGGAAGCCACGGTCACGTTCTGACCTGCAAAGGCGAGAACGAGAAGCGCCATCAGCGTGTCATCCTCGATCGGCGCCCGAGACAAAGCCTCGTGCAACGCATCGGTCCGCAGATCGCCGATCATCTCCATGCCCTTGCGTGTAACATCAGGACGGGTCTTGGCGACGATGACGTCCACGCCGGTGCCGGCTGCCTCACCACCATTTTTGCCCTTGGGCTTTTTGGCCGCTGGCATGCGATACGCAACGGACTGCACCTTGCCGTCACGATCGAGATACATCGCGGTGTGATCGGACTTCGACGGCTTGCCATAGACGCGTTCGGCCTTCGGCGGCAGCTTGGGCTCGCCCCACTGGCCTGCCTCGACGATCACGCCCTTCTTCGGCAGGTTATTGGTCATCCACTCCTGCTGGGCGCCGAGGAATGCTTCCACATCGGTAGTATAGCGGCTGTCCTGATCTGCGGGCGCGAACAGATCCTCGACCCAGGCAATGCCATAGGCCTGCGCAAGATCGTCGCCAAAGCTTGCATCCTTTGCAAGCATGCGCGTCTTCTGGAGACCCTGTGCTATTGCCCACCAGGACACCTGCGGATCAGCCTTGGACGGCTTGTGCTTCTTCCAGACTTCTTTCTGCTCATCAAGCGAAGTGGACGCGATGGTGCGCAACTGGCTCTCATTGGGCATATCGCCTTTTGCCATATGGTCGAGCATCGCTGGCAACACATTGGCCAGAAGCCGGAGCTTCCGGATCTGGCGGACCGGTAGGGCCAGAGCGACTGCAATCGCTTCCTCGGTCCAGCCAAGGGCGACCAGGCGTTCGATCGCACGCCACTGATCGACAGGATTGAGCTGTTCATGTGCCAGCGTTTCCGCGAGCGAACGCATTGCGCCGCCATCCTCGGCCCGCTCGATCACCAGCACGGCGATCTCTTCCAGTCCTGCGGCGATGGCCTGTTTTACGCGACGATGGCCGGCATCGATGACATAGCCATTGCCGCCATCGGTATCCGGGGCAACGACAGGTGGCTGCACGATGCCGACGGCCTTAATCGTGGCCAGCAGCAGGGCGTCGGCCTGCGGGCTGGACTTCGCGCGCCGCGCCTTGTCCGGGTTATCCTTCAGTGCGCGCGGATCGACAAATTTCAGTTCCATGGAAATGCTCCTTACGGGGTTGCCGGACGCCGCCTGTCGCTGCGTCCTTCCTCGTCTTCTTCTCGAAGACACCCCCGAACCGCGGAGCGGGACGGGCCGGTGCAACTGCGGCCGAGCATCCCTGCCCGGCAGGACAAGCGGGGCTTACAGCCCTGCGAAGGACGACGTGGCCGTGATCGCGAGCGGCGCGGTTGAGCGTAAGCGTCAGCGGTCCGCCCGGTCTGCGAGCGGACTTCTTCATTCCTCTTTTCTCCTCCTCCATTCTTTCTCTTCACCTCTTCAAGCGGGTGACTTTGCCAGGAATTGTCAGATGTAGTATCGAGGGCTTTCCTCGGGTTGGCCATCAATTGAGAGTATTCGTCGAAGACGGTGGCATCTTGATGCGATGCAAATTCAGACGCTAAAGTCAGGGGCACGTAAGCATGTCATCTATCACCACCGGCAATGCTGAGCAGTATGGGAATAGTCAGAAGCTTGCCGCTCGCGCTCGCCTGAACAGCGAATACACGATCGCCAAAATTGGCTGGTTTCCGTGGGTGGTGAGGCAGTTCCCCCTTAAATCCACCGACAACATTCTTGATATTGGATGTGGCCCCGGCTGGTTTGGGCAGCGGTCGCCAATGAACTGCCGTCGGACCTGAACCTCACGCTTTCCGATCTTTCACCGGGAATGGTTCAGGAGGCAGTTTAACGATGCCGGCGATTGCCGTTCGCATCGGTCACAGGCCAGCAGGCCAACGCGACGGCCCTGCCCTTCGAGGACGGTTCCTTTGATGCCGTGATCGCAATGCACATGCTCTATCATTTGCCGGACCCGGCGAAAGGCTTCGCGGAAATGCATAGGGTTTTGAAGCCGGGCGGTTTCCTGGCGGTAACGACCAATGGGGCAGGCAACATGCGCGAGCTGTATGCGCTGACGACCGTGTCGGCAGTCCGCCTTTTGACCCGGCAGGTGCTGCCTTCGGATACGATGCCGCCGAACAGATTATGCAGGACCAATTCGGGAACGTCACCATGACGCAGCACCCGGCCCGCCTACGGGTGACGGCACCTGAAGACGTCTCCTGGCCTCACGTCTTATCCGCCCGGTGACGAAGCTGCTGAGACCCAGCTTGCTGCATTTTTTGGAAGACGTCGGCGATGCGGTGGAACGCTTCCTTAGGCTCCCACGGCGGCATGCACTGACCTTTCGGATGGTCATCAGGGTAAGTTTTCACGAGCGAGAAGCTCATCATGTCGAGATCACGCGCACCTTCTCCAAGACGAAACGCCGGGAACGAGAAGACGAAGATGAAGACACCCTCCACTCCCGCCGTTTCCAGAAGTCCAAGCTGTTCCGCCGCATAGTCAGCTTGCTCGCGCTCGCTCCGGGTGGGCACGATACCGTCCGTGAAGATGCCAGTGCCATCGGGATTGGTTCCCTGAAGGCGCATGAAGCCACCGGCCCCAAGAACGCCAGCCCCCTCATAGGCGCAAGACCCCACTTCCATCACGATGATCGGCTTACCGATCCGATAGCGATCCAGCGCGGCAACATATTCCTCGGGGGGTTCGCCGGCGCGGTAGTGGTCCAATCCGACGATGTCGAACAGACCCCAGTCCACCATTTCCCACATGCCTGCGGAATAGGTCACCTGGCCGTTGAACGCCTTGCGGACCCCGGCAACGATGTCGCGCAGCGCGTCATTGAGCATCGCCGACTTCTCCTTCAGGAGCGCTGCCGTCTTCTCGGACTGCATATCCTGAAAGAGGGCGGCAAGGCCGGTCACCCGCTCAATCACGGTCGAGCCATCGAGAATACCCAGATTAAACAGGGTCGCCTCGCAACCCGCGACAAAGATGATGTCGGCGCCGTCCTTGCGCAATTCCTCAGCAGCGTGCGCTGCCTGCGCGTAATAATCCGCCAACTCAGTGACAGGCACATTCATCTTCCAGGGATTGAAGAAGATCGTCAGGCCCTCAGCATGGGCGCTACGCGATGCCGCAACCAGCCGGTCAATTTCCTCACCCTCGATGCGGATCGCATTCGCATGCATTTCCTTTGCAATCACCCTGATGTCATGGGCGGCGAGTGCGGGGTCGAACGGCTCGACCGAGTAAGGCTGGCCGAGAGTGAACCTGAGTCCAACATCGTAAACAATTCCACGGTATTTCATATTGTCTTCTCTTCCTGCTGCAAAGGCTGGGATCCTTGGCAGCGTTGCGACCGCGACCGCACCGGCGGCCATGGACAAAACGGTTCTTCGCTTCATCTTGTTTGCTATTCCTGTTTTTCCGTTCAGCTTCTGCCATGTGAATAGTTGGCATCTTCAAGCTCGGTTCGGTCCAAGAGCCCTTCAAGGAGCAAACTCAGGACACGCGCCCCGCGCTTTGCCCTCATCTCCGATCGGTCTTTGCCGGTTCCGCCCAACAGCATGCCGATGACGATCGACAGGTCATCATCAGTCAAATCACGACGGAGAACGCCGTGCTGTTGCGAAACCAGCAAGAGGGGACGAGCTATCGCGATGACGCGTCGGCTGATGTCCGAAAGCTTCTCAAGCCCAGACGCGCTTTGGACCAATATCTCCGAGAGCGCCAGACTGCGGGCACAGTCATCGCTCACAGCCTTTAGAAACTGCAGAAAGGCATCCGGTTGCTCCATCCATTTGGCCGCAATCTCGTGCAGCCGCTGGATATCGGTTTCAAAAATCGCGAGCGCTAGCTCCTGTCGGTCCGCGAAATGACGTGACAGCGTCATGCGACTAACACCCGTAAGGTGGGCGATACGTTCGAGCGGAACGTCCACCCCATTCTCGTCGAACTCGGCCCTGGCGACGCGCACGATCTCGTCGCGGTTGCGACTTGCATCCGCGCGCTGGGCGCGGGCAGGAACGGGCGGCTGTTCTCCCTGCATATTCACTACCTCAACACTCCAATCGGCAGGAAACGTGCATCGGCGCACCTTTAATGTCAAGCTATATGTGCATTGATGCACGTTTATTCCGCGGGATCTGCGGAAAAATCGAAGGGATCGTCAAAATGCCTCCGCAGGGCTCGGCCGCGCGCCTGGCACGGATCAGTTGATGCTGCGCGCCCTGCGCAGAACTCCAGAAAACTCCGAACGCTTCCCGCAAGATGTGCTGGAGTTGCAGGCTTTTCTTGCCGCCGCTGGTCCTGATCAGAGTATCGCGGCTGTCGATGGCTCCCTGAAAACCCCGGCGTTGGCTTGTCGGACGAGTTCGTCGACCACAATACGGACTCTCGGAAGAATGGTGCGGGTTGCTGGCCAGACTGCGCTGAATGGTGATCTTACCTGGGAGTGGTTCGGCAGCACCGCGCAAAGTTCGTTTCGTTCGAGATGGAGGTGAACCAACGATTCCGGCACCTGGCAGAGACCAAAACCGGCAACGGCCATGTCGATCACGACTTCGCCGTCACTCAGCAGATGCGTTGCCGGCGGACTGATCGCGCGAACTCGACCACTTCCGTCGAGGAAGCGCCATGACGCTGGTCGATCAGGCCGACTTCCCAAAATGCATGCGTGCTTCTGCAGGTCGTCGATGCTGGCTGGTGATCCCGCTTCTTCCAGATAGGCCGGCGCCGCACAGAGGACCAGCCGTTGGGAACCGAGCGCCCTAGCGGCGATATCGCTGCGATCTGGCAGTTCACCGAACCGCAGGCATAGGTCCACGCCCTCATCCACGGGATCGATGACACGATCGGAGAAGCTGGCCGCAAGGCGGAGATCGGGGTGGTTTTTGAGAATCTCCAGCAGGATCGGCATGGCGACACGTCGGCCGAAGGCCGCCGGCATGTCGACACGCAGAACGCCACGAACGGTGCTGGCCCGTGATTGCGCGGCATCTTCTGCAGCCCGGAGCTGTTCAAGTGCCCCTTCCGCCTGTTCGAAGAAGGCAGCACCCTCCGGAGTCAGGGAAAGGCGGCGCGTTGTGCGATGCAACAGCTTGGTGCCAAGCCGGGCCTCTAACTGTGCGACGGACTTGGCGACTGCCGACTTGGTTATACCAAGGTGAGCCGCGGCTGCGGTGAACGAGCTGGATTTCACCGCGCTGATAAAGATGTCCACACCCGCGAAGGAGTTTAGTGAAGCCATCGGCAGACCTCCATTGTCAACTGAAACTCTACAATTTGTCGAACAATCTGGCAATTGTTGCTGAGCGCGGCTGGAGCCATATCTGGACTCAGTCAAAAGGAGTTTGCTGTTGTCCCGATTGTTCGATCCCTTGAAGGTCGGCGCCCTCATGCTGCCGAACCGCATCATTATGGCCCCCCTTACCCGCAAGCGCGCCGGCGTCGAGCGGGTGCCCACCGCGATGATGGCCGAGTACTACCGACAACGTGCCGGTGCCGGGCTGATCCTGAGTGAAGCAACGTCCGTGTCTCCGCAGGGCGTCGGTTATTGGAGCACGCCGGGCATATGGAACGATGCCCAGGTCGAGGGCTGGAAACAGGTCACCCACGCAGTTCACCAAGCGGGCGGCCGCATCTTCCTGCAGCTCTGGCATGTGGGCCGGATCTCGGATCCGGAATTGCTCAATGGCCGGCTTCCGGTTGCGCCAAGCGCGATTGCCGCTGCCGGCCACGTTTCCGCATTGCGACCGAAACGGCCGCATCCGGTGCCCCGGGCATTGGAGACTCATGAGATCCCCGGCATTGTCGAAGACTTCCGCAGGGGCGCGGAGAGAGCGAAGGCAGCAGGCTTCGACGGTGTCGAGTTGCATGCGGCCAACGGCTATCTCATCGACCAATTCTTGCAGGACAAGACCAATAAGCGCACCGATCGCTATGGTGGTTCGGTGGAGAACCGCGCCCGGTTTCTGCTCGAAATTGTCGATGCTGTTATCGAGGTCTGGGGCGCCGACCGCGTGGGCGTGCATCTACGCCCGCGAGGTGAGGAGCACGACATGGGTGACAGCAATCCCAAGGCCATATTCGGCTACGCGGCCGACGAGCTCGCCAAGCGCAAGATCGCCTTCATCTTTGTTCGCGAGATCGAAGCGGAGGATAGCCTGCTCGGCGAGATCAAACGGCGGTTTGGTGGAGTCGTTATTGCCAATGAACTGATGTCGAAGGAAGACGGCGAACGCTTCATTGAGGCCGGTATAGCCGACGGGCTCGCCTATGGTCGGAACTACATCGCCAACCCGGATCTCGCTGAGCGGCTGCAAAGAGGCCTGCCTCTCAACGCGCCGAACAAGGACACATTCTATGGAGAAGGTCCTGAGGGCTATACCGACTATCCACGGCTGGTGCCGATGAAGTGACGCAGCTACGGTACGCGCCGTTCGGACAAGATACTGGTGCATGTCACCTATACGATCCTCGGCGTTGGCATCTTGATGGCGCAGTCGATCTGGCTGTTCAATGCGCTGAAGATGATAGGTGCCGCCTATCTGATCTGGCTGGGCTTGAAAATGCTGCGGGTAAAGCCACAGGGTGATGTGACAGCTACCACGGAGGTCGCGCTGTCGGATTTGAGCGCGCTGCGCGTCGACTTTTTGACGAATGTGTTGAATCCAAAGACGACGGTGTTTGTCGTCAGTCTGTTCATGCAGGTGGTTCAGCCAGCCACGCCCTTGCCGGTTCAGATCGGCTACGGCGCATTCATTTCGGGCGCGCACATTGCCTGGTTCGCACTGGTGGCGCTGTTTTTCTCGGCAGGTTCGGTTCGAGCGCGTATCATGAAAGTGCGGCACTAGATTGATCGCGTATTCGGCGCGTTGCTGGTCGCGTTTGGGTTGCTGCTGGCGACGACTAACCTCTCGCGGTGATGGGAGTTTGCCCATCCGCGGGTGGGCAGGCGGCGCTTTTCGAGCGGCCTTCAGCCTGCCTCACCACATTGAAAGGTTATGCGGCGTCCTGCAAAGGCTCTGCGAGAGTTTCCACGTCCGCCGCCAATGCCACCTCTACCTCCGCAAGTTGGCGTCGCTTATTTGCCAGTTCACTGGCGAAGGCGAAGTCGGCGTCATCGTCGCGAGACTGGTAAGATGCGAGCCTGCGGCGCGCATCGGCCAGGCGCTGGCGATAGCGCTCCTGTTCGCCCTCGAAGTCATTGAGCGCATGTTCGAGACGAGAAACCGCTCCCAGCGGCGTGACCGTCATGGGAAGCTCGATCTCATGATCCGCACCGGTGCGCATGAGCATGGTGGTGTAACGATAGCCGTCCTTGCCGAAACGCTGACCGTCAAACTCGATATCAAAGCTGCCGATCGAGGCGATAATAGTGTCACCCTCATGCTGGAGTTGCACTAGGGTCAGAAGTTCCCTCATCAACGCCCTGCCCGCGTCCTTGCGCTCGCAATAGACCGTGTCCGTGACGCTCATGGTGAAGTTCTCGCCCACCGTTGGAACCAGCAGTTCGATATCCTGGCCAACCTCCGCGATGCGGCGGGTGGAATACTCGATGTCCCGCTCGGCATCGCGGATCTGCCGACGAACAGCATGCTCGTCATCGATGTGAGCAGCGCGCAGGCGTTCCAGGCGCGCAATGTCGGCTTCGAGGCCTGCTTTCTGCATCAAACGCGGATCGCCCGATGCGATCGCCTTGGCCATGGCGAACTGGCTCGCCTGCCCCTCGCCCATATCCTCCAACCGGCGGATCGACGTGTCCCCCGACAGTGCCGCGGTGATGAACCGGGCCTTGCGTTCGTTGTTCTGCCACATCTGGGCATCCATTGAGCCTTCCGTGGCATAGGCGAAGATATCGATGACATCGTGCTGGTTGCCCTGACGCAGGATCCGGCCTTCGCGCTGCTCGATCTGGGACGGCAGCCACGGTACGTCAAGGTGGTGAAGCGCCTTCAGCCGAAGCTGTGCGTTGACACCGGTACCCATCGTCTCTGAACTGCCTATCAGGAATCGTACCTTGCCAGCGCGCACATCACCGAAGAGCCGCTGCTTGGCCTCGGACTTCTTGAAGTCCTGCATGAAGGCGATTTCAGACGCAGGCACACCCAGCCGTATGAGCTCATCGCGAATCCAACGATAAGCCGAAAACCCGCGCGTTTTCTCGACGTTGATCGTGCCGAGATCGGAAAAGATCATCTGCGCAGCGCCAGGCAGTTCGAACGGTTTGCCGTCGGAGCGAACATAAGTGTTCTCGTTCGTCTCCTGCCAGATGCGAAAGGCATTCGAGATGAGATCGTTGAGCTTGTTGTCGGGCTCGTTGTCGTTATCCGGATCGACCAGGCGAAGGTCGATGGCCGCGTGTCTCCCATCGATGATGACGGAGAGCAGGATATCGTCACCTGGCTCCGGCGGCCTCTCGCGCTCCTCGATGGCCTTGATACGGGCATCGAGCACCACCTGATAGCGCTTGAATGCCGGCGACGGCTTGGCGGTGATGATCTGACGCGTTCCTGTCGAGAGTGCCGGCACTTTCACGTACTCGCGCAGGTCTGTCGGCATCACCACATCTGCGAAGGAACGGAACATGGCGATCAGCTCGGGCACGTTGACGAAGGTGGCAAAGCGCGTGACCGGCTTGTATTTTCCGTTGGGCTGGAGCTCCAGTTCCGTCGTGACATCGCCGAAGGTCGACGCCCAGGCGTCGAACTCGTGCAGTCCGCGCTGCAGGAGTGCCTCGTAGCCGAGATAGCGCTGCACAGAGAACATCTCGCCGAGCGTATTGGTGATCGGAGTACCCGAAGCCAGTACAAGCGCCCTGCCGGGATTCTTCGTTTCAACAAAGCGGGATTTGACGAACAGATCCCAGGCGCGTTGCGAACCGTTGGGATCGACGCCCTTCAAAGTCGACATGTTCGTCGCAAAGGAGAGCTTGCGAAACTCCTGCGCTTCATCGACGATGATCTGGTCGACGCCGATCTCGGAGATGGTGAGGAGATCGTCCTTGCGGGTGGAGAGTGCTTCAAGCCGTTCTTGCAGGCCCTCCTTCAGGCGTTCCAACCGCTTGCGCGAGACGCGGTCGTCGCTTTCGACCTTCATGAGCAGGGTTTCGTAGAGTTCCAGCTCGTCATGGATTATCTGTTGCTCGAATGCCGAGGGCACGGCGATGAAGCGGAACGCCGAATGCGTGATGATGATAGCGTCCCAGGTCGCCGTTGCCGCCCGCGACAGAAACCGATGGCGTTTGTCCTTTGTAAAATTGGTTTCGTCGGCGACGAGAATGCGGGCGGTCGGATATAGCGCCAGAAACTCACGCGCGGCCTGAGCAAGGCAATGACCGGGGACGACCAGCATCGCCTTGGCAATGAGGCCGAGCCGCCTCTGCTCCATGATGGCAGCGGCGATGGTCATCGTCTTGCCGGCGCCGACGGCGTGGGCAAGATAAGTCGCGCCCGCCGAGATGATGCGCCAGATGCCCCGCTTCTGGTGCCCATAAAGAGAAAAAGCGCCAGAGGCGCCCGGTAGCTGCAGATGGTCCCCGTTAAACTTTCGCGGGGCGATGTTGTTGAAGCGGTCATTATAGACCCGCGCCAGCCGGTCGGTGCGGTCGGGATCGGACCAGATCCAGGTCTGGAACGCGGTCTTGATCTTGGTGAGCTTCTCCTTGGCCGCTTCGGTATCGACGACATTGAGCACACGCTTTTCGCTGTCGCCTTCCTTGATCGTGTCGAATATCTGCGGCACGCGGCTGTTCAGCGCGTCAGCCAGCAGCTCGCCGGCATGGCGGCGATCGGTGCCCCATTCGGAGGTGCCGACGGCTAGATAGCCAAGCTGCCGAGCCTCCACGGTCCATGAGGCCAGTTCCGGCATGTGATGAATCTTGATCTCTGCCCCCATCGTCTCGTGCACGAAGGCGACAACATCGGCAGCAGGGATCCACGGTGCGCCAAGCCGCGCAGTAATGTCGGAGGGTCGCAGGTCTGCAGGCTGGACCTCGATCAAGGCTCGGACATTACATTCGAACACCGGATCGAGCTTTGCAGCAGATTCGGCGGCTTTCAACTTGTCGCGGACCTGACCGGAAAGATAGGCATCAGCCGTCTGCCATGATCCGTTCTCGGGGTCGCGGAAAACGGCATCACCCAGATCGGCGATGACGGTCTCGACATCAACGTGGAGCAATTCTGCGATGTGATCGATGTCCACATGACCGCGCTCATTCAGTACGACGGCGAGTGAATCGGCGGGGGAGGTGATGACTGGCGCTGAGGGAGGCGCAATGACCCGTTCGGTGAAGATCGCGCCGGGCTTGGCGGTGTCGTTCTCAAGGTCGTAGTCCTCGATCGACGCCACCAGCCAGCAATCGGGGTCATCCAGAAAGGGTTGCAGGTTCGGTCTGCGATGCGTCTCACGGACGTCGCCCGTCTCTTCATCTTCGCTGATGGAGACGACTGTAGCGTTGATCGGTCCGAAATCGCGCACGAAGCTCGACCAAGCGATACGCAGCCGGACCTGAAGATCCTTCCATGGCTGGTCAAGCTCCTGGGCCTTTAGGACGGCGCGGACGGCGTCGCGCACCGGGATCAGCTTGCTGATGATCCGGACATGCTTTTCGGGAATCCCATCACCACTGCGGCCCCTGCGGATCTTGATCGCAACGGGTTCACCGTCGATGACCTGCATAAGGCCATTGGCGTTATCGACGAAGAAGCTGCCTTCGCGGACATGCCGGCTGGACGGCAGATCGGCGACATTCAAATCCTCTGCGTCTTCCAGCTCGAGATGGATCGATGTGGGTTCGCCGTCGTAAAGGCCTTCCGGAAGAAGATTGATGGCAGCCGATAACACAGCGTCAAGATCCTCACCCGCTCGAGAAAGGCAGGTATAGGTCTCACCGAAGGGGCCGGAAGTGAGTGCATGCGTTCCGAGTACAAAATCCGGATGGCGTACGAACCAGCGATTGACACGGATAGCGCCCTCGTCCTCCGTTGGCGGCTGGACATCATCAATGTCGAGCCAGGAAAGATCGCCCTCGGGTTCCGCGACCTTGCGCTTGCGAAAGAAGAGAATATCGACCACCACGTCTGTGCCGGCGTCTGATCGGAAGCTGCCCTCCGGCAGCCGAATGGCCGCGATGAGGTCCGCTAATTTGGCGATATGCTCACGTGCGGTGCTATCATTCTTGTCCATCGTGCCGCTCGACGTGACAAAGGCGGCGAATGCGCCCGGCTTCAAAAGATCGATCGACCGGGCAATGAAGTAGTCATGCAGCCGCAAGCCGAGCGATCGGTAGACCCGATCGGATCGAACGGTACGGTCCGAGAACGGCGGATTGCCAATGGCGAGGTCGAAGCTCGCTGGCAGCTCGGTGCGCGCAAAGTCGCCGGCGACGATCCGTGCCCGCGGCTGAAGCAGTCGCGCGATGCGGGCTGTTATGGGATCGAGCTCGACGCCGGTGATATGGGTAACGCCGCGCAGGAACTCCGGCATCAGCGCCGGAAACAGGCCTGTCCCGATACCCGGCTCCAGCACGCGGCCACCACGCCAGCCAAGGCGCTGCAATCCGGCCCAGATCGCCCGGACGATGAACTCCGGCGTGAAATGCGCATACTGGGTGCAGCGGGTGAGTGAGGCATAATCGACCTCGCCAACGGCATCCTCGAGTGCCGAGCCTATCTCCTCCCAGCCTTTGCGGAAATTAGTCTCGCCCGGTCGACGGAAGACGCCGTTGGCAAGATCGGATGCGCCGAAGCCGGTGAAACGGATCAGCCGCTTCTGCTCGTCAGCCGTGGCCGGGCGCTCGTCGCGTTCAATTTCTGATGCCAGGCGGATCGCGGCGAGATTATCCTGGGCGCGCTGCTTCCAGCCTTTGGCGAGGCCGCGCGTGTCAGCAAGATGAAAATTCTCGCCACGCGCAATGCTGGTGGACGATCTGGCTCTCTGGTTGGTCGGCTGCGCAAGAACGACAGGCGCAGGCGAGGTTGGTGTCGGATCATCGTCGTCATCGTTGGCAACGAAATCGGCGGCAAAAGCTGTGACGCCCAAGCCGAGGCCCGACGAAAGAGCCGTATTGCCGAAAAGATTGAGTGAGAAAGGGTCGTCATGCGACATGAGATATTCTCCTGATTGAGGGTGCACCAAACCGCGCCACCGATCGGAGATCGGCAGCGGTGCTCGTGCGGAATGGGATGAAGTTGGTTAGTGCCGGCCCGGCAGACGTACCGGAGTCAGTGAGAGGCTCGTGTCGGTCATCTCGACACGAAGATGTGTGGCGTCGGGCATGGCGTTGAGCAGACGCATGAGCTCGGCGGCATCAAGGAATTCGATGCCGTCATCGCCCCCGAAATGCCGGCGCTTATAGTGCCAGTAGTCGGGATTGGTCGAAGGATCGCACTCCCCGGCATAGCAAACGAGGGCCTTCTGACCTTCGGCGAGTTTGCCATTCGACAACAAATAGACCCCTTCGTCTCCGACCAGCCACAGGCCGGGCTGCTCGCCTTCGCCGGGTCGGAGGCCGTAATAGGGATTGCGGAAACCGCCATTTATGGCGGCATCGGATTCTCCGCGCGCGATGACGGCGCGGACCTGATCGACTGGAAACGTGAACATGGTGCACCTCAAGCCGCGATGCGCTCGGGAAGATGGCGCAGATGAACGGGCAACTTTTCCGCGATCTGATCGTCGGTAAGATCTTCGAGCAGCTTCAGCGTGGTCCCCCGTCGTCCTCCGTAATAGAGGACGGTGCGCTTGCCGCGATGCTCGGCCAACCACTGTTCACCGGCATAGCCGCGATATTCGTCATGGGTGGCGCTCCAGATGTGTTCGAGACGCTCCTCGTGCGTCATCGCCTTGACCGGCCAGGACTCGCGTTCAACGATGGCATCGCGCATCTCGACCGGAGAACGTGACTGCGCCAGATCGCAGTAGGCGTGGAAGTAGCGGAACTTACCGTCGATGCGCAGCGTGAAGAAGACGCTGGTGACGGAGCCCGTCAGAAACTCGCGCATGGCGAACATCTCGCCCCGCATCCACAATGGCGGCAGGATATCGAACATATAGTCATGCTCCGTACGACCCACCTCAAACCATTCTCCGGCAAAGAGAGGGCTGGCGTCACCCTCGAAGCGACCGGGGCGCTGGCAATGGCGGTCGAACATGCGGAACATCTGCCGACGGTCGGCGACGCCCTGGTAGACTTTACGGATCGGAGAAGCGGGGTTCATGGGCGGGCTCCTTTAGCCTCGTTGGGCCGAAGCGCGGTTCATCCGTCTCGGATCACCATCATCATTCAACCCTTCCTGACCCCTCCCCGCGGCCGCCTCTCCGTCCGGGCGGGTCAAGGGCCGGCGCAGCCGGGCGAAGCTTCACCCTTGACCCGACCGGCGGGCATGCGGCAGCCAGGTTTCTTTTTTTCTTTCCACTCCCCAATTTGGCCGCACACGACGGCTGTCATGTACGCATGAAACACGGTCTCGCCATTGCGCTCATAATCGTCGGCACAAATACGGCCATAGCCGCCGAGTCCCCCGACAGAGTCGCTCCGCTCTTCGATTGTTCAACGCCTGTTCTCGATGCGGACACGCCGGAGAAAGCAAAGCTGTTGCGCGTCCAGTACGGGGCCGACGCACTTGTCCGGGAACGGCGTGAGACCTATGCGTCGCGGCTTGCCGGCCTGTTCTGGGACTAGCAGGAAAGCACCAAAGGCAGGCTGGTCCTGCGCCTGACGGGCGATGAACCTGTCGAGGCACGCAAGCTCATGGTTTGCGGTGAACCGCTAAACGTCGTGTTCAATTCAGGCCAGATGCATACGAGAGAAGAGCTGGAGACGCTCCATTCGAACAATCTCGACTGGTTCCGCGGCAAGTTCCCCGGTTTGCATGGGACTTATGCCGACGAACGCACGGGCGAGATCGTGCTGGATATCTACACTCCCGAAGCCGAAGGCGCGGATATCGAGGCTCTGAGGCGGGAAGCCGAGTCCCGGTTGGGCGCACCGTTGCGGGTGGAGATGACAACAGCAAAACTCGGACCCGCGTTCCTCAATCTCGCGCCAGCCGTGAAGTAAACGTCGGCCAGGCGCTGTCAGGCAGATGCCACACCCTGCAGCATCGCATTCCAGTCCTCGGCGGCCGGCTTCAACCGCTCGAAGTCGCAGGAGAGTTCGCCGGCGAGCTCGCGCAGCCGCGACACGAATGCCTCACCTTGCGGATTGGCATCGGTCGCCGCAACAAGGCGCGCATCGAGCGGTTCACCCAACAGGCGAATGGCGGCATCGGTCGCCGGAGACCAGCCGCCGCCCGTGCTGACATAGAGCGTATCGCGCCGGATGTTCTCGATCGCGGCGAGGCTCATCGCGTCGATCGCCGCTTCGGTCACGCAGATGCGGGTGGCTATAGTCGGCCCGAGCCGGAACAATACCTTGCCGCCGCCAGCGGCAAACCCACGCCATTCCGGACCGCGTTCCTCCCAGCCGGTGACGATACCGGCCGCATCGGTGTGGGCGGCCCACATGCTGCCACGCGGACCTTCCCTTAGAACGTTCTGAGCAAGGGCAGCCCGGATGACCTGCTCCGGGATATGCCGCTCATCGCGCAGATAGCGCCAGGTCGCCGACCCCCGCCATGGCTTGCGGCGCGCCGCCCATCGTTCCGGGACAGACTGGTCGGGTTCGGTCTGGCGGGACTGTCGTTGCCATTCGGGCTCACTCAGTACGAATCTCACAAGCGACGCCACCTGTACGAATGCTTCCAGGAAGTCGCCACCGTCGAGATGCTGGACCAGCGAATAGACGTCGCCCTTGGCGTCCGACAGAGGATCGAACCATCCCTTGCCGTCGTGGATGACGATGATGATGTCGCCGCCACGGCGGTATTTTACCGCCTTGCGCGTGCTCTCCTTCAGATCGACCTCAAAGCTCGCTGTTTCCAACACCGCTGCACAACCGACCCGGCCGCGCAGCTCTTCGATATCCGCTTTTTCCATTTTCCTCTCCCGGCCTGTGTCGTCTACCGGGCCTCTTTCCAGATTATCTTCTCCGCACATTTTGCGGAACAGGCCGTCACCGCCGCGAAGAGCAAAGGCCGCAAGGGCGCGGCTTCACCGCGGCGCAGCCTCCCTTGCGGCCTGCCGCTCGCAAGCAGCACACCGATTGTGCCATCCCAATGTGGGCGCCAGGCCCGCCACCAGTATGAAACAACCCCAACGCCTGAAAAATGGTGATTGATCTCCCATAAGACACATAGTCGCAAATGAGTGCCGTGCGATATTTTGTCTAAAGCGAATTCACGCGAGTAAGCTTGGCGTAGCAAGGCCAAGCTTGGTTTTTTGGGGAATGCTCGCTCAGAGCGTTGGCGGAGGTCTAGCTTATCTTCCACATCGGGGAAGTCCCTCCTGGAAGAGCTCGCAAAGCACTTCGAATAGCAAGACGCACTAAACGTTGCGAGACAGTCGCGGAACGTTAAGGTTACTCATGACCACGGAATAGATATCACGCAAGGTCGATATCGTCAGTTTGGGCGAGGGCCCAGCGAGTATTTTTCCCGCTTCCGAAAGTGTGCCCGCAAATTAGCCTTAGCGACAATATACGAGCAACTTTATTGCTGATAGCTGTGCAAATCGTATACTAGAAATGAAACACCAGGTGAGGACTGGCCTGACCTGGTGCACAAATATCGTTGTCGAAGGCGCATGGCAAGCCAGTGGGGCCTGTTCGACTGCTTGGGGATGGTTATCTACGCAAAATGGCAGAAAGTCAAGTTCCTTTCCCTTACCTACCGGTTCAGCTACAGGCCATCCGAGCCTCAATCTCCGAGCCACGCTTCGCAAGCTACCTCACAAAAGGTGGCAATCACGAAGAGTATGCGATGGCGCTGTATCTCTACAACGCCAGGGTCGCCAAAGCGTTCCTTTATCCTCTGAATGTGGCGGAAGTGACGCTGCGAAATGCCATTGATGGAATCCTCATCGGAAGGTTCGGAACGAACTGGCACCAGGCGGCCGCCTTCCGCAACCAAACGCTGACGGTAAACGGCCTAGCAACGCTCGATAAGGCGATTCAAAGGGCGGGCGCGAACGCGGCACGCGACCAGATCGTCGCGACACTCACCTTCGATTTCTGGTCAAACCTCTTCCGGCCTGAATATGGAGCTCTCTGGCGTACCAACGTGAATATCGCTTTTCCAAATCTGAAGCATGGCGAAACCCGCCACGAGATCCAGAACCTCGTAAAGCCGATCAACGTCTTTCGAAATCGTGTCGCCCATCACGAGCCGGTTCTCGATCTGAACGTGACTGACATCCATGCTAAGATCGTGCGATTGATAGAACTTCGATGCGCTGACACGGCCGCATGGATGAAACATCATTCTACCTTGAGCAGCATTGTCAGATCTCGACCTCGCCGCGACGGTACGAATGCGAACACGCTGGCCGCGAAGCTCGATCCGGCCTTTATACCAGTCAAGCCGGAAACCGGTTTGAATGAACTAGCTGAGTTGCTTGATGATAAGCGCCAGGCAATCGTCTGTCTTGACGACGAAGGACGCCCGACTGCTGCGCTTACGGTAGTCGATGCAATCCGCTTCATCTCGGAATGCTCCAAGGAATTGGGCGGCATGATAGATTTAAAGGATCATACGGTTTCGGACCTGATCAAGGCTGCCAACGCCGCCGACCGATGGACACAAATAGATGACGCTACACCGCTCGCTCTGGCGGTGAAGGAGCTCCAGAAGCCCCGCATCCAAATCCTTGTCGGGATCGAGGCTGTCTCTGGCAAGGCGACGGGCGCACTTCTACGCGCGCATAGGCGCTATTGATCCGAAGCCTTTGCATCGCGGCACTTCAAGCATGAATACCAAAAAGCGAAGGAGGGTGCCGGCATGAAAGGAAACGAGGCTTGGTGCTTGCCCTAAACCGAACCGATGGACCATTTTTCAAACGTAGCGGCTACGAGCGCGGGGCCAACCGCCGGAGCCTAGCGAGCGGGCAATATCATCGACCACTCGCGGCTGACCTCCGACGATCCTTATTTCGCGGTCGTCTCGGCTCATTGTTCTTATGGTGGTGTTCATGTTTACGTGACAGTAGAAGCAGGCTTCTTGTCTTACCCATCACATGATTACTTTCCTAACTTGCGAAGCGCAGCGGGGACAAATTTGTCGATTTCTTCGTCGGAGAATGTGTAGTCTTCATTCCTCTGGAGTGCGATCTGTGCCCTAGCATAGGCTTTAGAATTCGTCTGAGGCGTACCTAGATAAATTGCGGCCAATTTCTCCTGAAGCTCGTCTCTTCGTTTACCGGCGTCTCCCGGCGTAACGACGTTCATTCTCAAATCGGTCAAAAGTGACAAGTAGGATTCGCGAATCGGCCATAGGTTAGCCGCAGCATCTCTATGTTTTTGAGCGGTTCCGCCAGGGTCAAAGCCCTTCATATAGCCCGAAGCCCATAAACCAATGATCGAAAGTCCCGCCGTGGCAAGCTTCAACCAGAATTCGTCAAGAAAAACGACAGTGAGGGCTCCGGAGGTAGTTAGCACAGAGACGCCAATCTGGCACAGCTTGTATCTCTGTAATGTTTGAGAACAACCATCTGCCATTTTTTCATGGGCTTTGTGCGTGTAAATAACACGGCCGAAGCACTCGCGTATCTGGTCTTCCATCGGTGTAAACTGGGTCATTTTTTACGATCTGCTATAATTGGTTGGCTCGAACAGCGTTCGCCTGAATTGGAACATGAATACGATCTGTCGCAACCACCACTCCTCGTCTGACAGCGTAGCATTCTACGATATGGTCCCCTCGAAAGTCTGTTTTCTCGCTACGCACCATACCACCACGATCACTTTCAATCTGTCCTCGTATGCAGTCGCGACGCTTCGCCTCTTCGCCACGATTCAACACCTTCCAGTAGAGATCAAATTCACCGCTGATGTCATGTTCGACGACATGGAATTTAAGTGTCTTACTAGCCTTGAGGGGCAGGCTGAGACGCAGGATCTCTCGCAAAAGATATTCCCGAAATCCATTCTGGGAGACGTCGCAATCAATTGAGATTGAATGCCGGATATCCACAGGGAACCGGTCCTCGATGTATTGTTCTGTATCTCTGAAGCTATAAATCTCAGCCGCAGCTTTCTGCACCGACTTCTCCGCAGCAGGGAACGCTCGTCCAAAAATTTTCTGCCATTTTTGGTTTTCATTTTCCTTTCCTGATGCTTCAATCGCTTTCAAGGCAAGGTCGTACGCCTTCTTGGCTTTCTTCTGAAAGTTCTTTTTAACCCTTACTCTTTGACCGCTACCAAGCGCAGCGTAGTAATCTTGATTGGGACGCTCCGACAGATATTCGAAAAAGTCTCTGGTCATGTGGTCGTAGTAGAGATGACTTTTATCATCGTACTCGTCGGTCGATTTCAGGAAATTATGAGCTAATGTATCGATTAGGAGACCACCCATAGCCACGCCGTGTTTGTTCTTCCACGACCGCGCCATCTTGCATAAACGCCGCAGGTTCTTATTTTTCTGATCGTTAAATTCCGAAATAGCTTTTATTTCTTCGCGCGGTTTCGTGATTTTCCAAGAGCCGCCGCTATAGGTATCTGGATATTTGAAGCTTCCGTCATCCTGTTCAAATACCGGTTGAACTTCGATATGAAAATCGTTGTAGAGAACACGGACAACAAGGCGATCGACAATTACGGTAGTGCTCGGATAACGGCTTTTGATTGCGTTTTTAGTCTCCGTGAGCAGAGCCGATTGACCACCGTCCTTATAAGAATCCCACTTTTTCGCGGGCATAATGTAGAGCATGTCCAGGTCGGAAATGCCTTTGATCGCTGTCCACCGCCCATACGATCCGACTTGGAGGGCATTTGCCGTCTTCGAGTCAGTTTCGCGAAATTCCTTGTTCAGGGCACAGGTAATCTCACCATATCGAGCACTGATAGTGGCTGCGTTATCGATGGCGAGATTGCCGATGAATGTTTTGAATGTCTCAGCTATGCTCATCATCAATCCCACTAGCTCGGCGGTTCATCTGTAGATTAGGTATTAAAGCTCCAAGAGATAGATCCGCGCATGTAGCGCGGATCTACTGCGTCGTTATCCCTTGGGCGGATAGCTATCGTTGCCGAAACTATCTTTCTGACGGATACGACCGTTCTGCCCGTGTACCAGCAATTCGGAGTGCTGATTTTGTGCAATCTCACGGGCTCGAGAAGTCGCCTCGCGCTGTGTGTCGTACACGGCGGTCGCGCGCTCATTTCCGGCACCTTTGACTGCCCATCCATTGGGATGAGGAACAACGTGTTGATTTTTTCCTGTCAATTTCATTCACCTCCTTCCCGGAGAATCGCGGATTTAAGACCGCATATTAATTTACGTTAATCACTTTTCCCTTGTCAATAGTGACAATGTGATTTACATTTTGATGAAATCAATTGACGCAGGTTGGCATGACAGTCCCTACAGATGACATTCTTAAACTTTTCGATGCAGCGCTCTCTGCCGACTACACGCGAGTTCGGCGCATTGGTACGCAGATGGCTCAAGCACTGGCGAAGAACGAGCCCGAGATGGCGAAAGCCTTAAAATCTCTCCTCAGACGTAAAGGTGTTCCACTTCAAGCGTCTGGATATGTGGAGAACTTGCCTGTCGATGCCAAATCGCGGTCGCCTCTCGTTGAGGAGCAGCCTTGGCCCACAACTCCGTTGTTCGTAGACGGCACAAACAGGACAGTTTTTCTTAATTTTATTGAGGATGCGCAGAACGCTGCCGTGTTGAGTGAGAAGGGTCTGTCAACGCGGCTGTCAATGCTGCTCTCGGGTCCCCCGGGTACCGGTAAAAGTCTTCTAGCGGGACATATCGCAGCCCAACTTCAAAAACCGCTCTATGTCGTGCGACTTGACTCTGTGGTGTCATCATTCTTGGGGGACACAGCAAAGAATCTCAGGAACGTCTTCGACTTCATTCCGACGAGGAACGCAGTCTTGTTTTTGGACGAGATGGACGCGGTAGCGAAAGTTAGAGATGACAGAAATGAGCTCGGCGAGTTGAAGCGGGTTGTCAACACCCTAATTCAAGGCTTGGATTCGCTCGATGACCGCTCGGTGGTTATCGGAGCAACGAACCACTCGCAGCTTCTTGATCCCGCGATATGGCGTCGGTTTCCCTATAAAATAGAACTTGGCATGCCTGGAGAAGAGGTGCGCGCTGATCTTTGGAGTCATTTCCTCCTCAGTGATGAGCAGCATCACTTTGCGCCCGGTCTTTTGGCAAAAATCTCTGATGGTTTGACTGGCGCAGAGATCGAAGATCTCTCGCTGGCGGCAAGGAGATATGCTTTGCTAGATAATAAGGATCTTGATTTGGCGGCTGTGGCTTGGGCAACGAAACTCATTCGCGACGGTGCTCACGCAATGCCTGACAGAAATGGATTGAATAGTGATCTGAAGAGAAAACTTGCGTTGCATTTGGTCCAGTCAGCGGGGGCAAGTGGGGCAGACGTGGCCCGGTTGTTAGGCGTTACTAGACAAGCCGTCTCGGGCTATATCAAGGAGGAGCGTGATGGCAATTGAACCGAGAGGCAAGGCGCCACTTCTTAATCCCGTCCTTCTGTTGACAAAGGAACCCGTGCCAGAAGAGCCGCACGTATCCGGCAAGGGAGAGGCTGGAATCATCCACGACCGTCTTGATAGGCAACGCGTGGAACTGTCCCGCGATTGCGTATCGATTACTGATGAAATTGAGAAACTGCCGGTTCATGGCGGCAAAATTCACATCATCGCTAAGATGTTCAGTGACTCGCTTGCACCTTCGTGGACCCCTCGCGGTCTCTTTGATGCTCAGCACGGATGCCGACTGACAGCGCCGGCCGAGGGCGGGTACCTCGTTGAGGTAGACGCCGCAAAACTTCCTAATTTAGCCAGGCACATCAGGACAGCGTCAACAATAGAGGCCAGAACAGCCATCTCTCGAGTGCGATCATTAAGGCCGTTAAATGCCGGCGCTATACTGCGCGGGCTAAGCACTGACACTCTTTGGGAGGCTGCCGATGAAGTCGAAGGCGGACGGGGATTCGTCGTCTGGCTCACTCCATTTAGAGACGATCTTGCACGTAACTCCGTCGTGCAAAGCTTGACGAGAATAGAGAACTTGGGTGTAATACTGCCAACGTTTTCCGGAGTATCTCTCCCGCCGACGAACGTAAATGCCGATGATGGTCTCCCAGCGATCGTAAACCCGGACCAAACGGCGATCAGTAGAGCTATTCGTAAGTATCGAAACGAAGGGGCGGCCCGAACGTACGCGACGATCCCGAACAAAAATGCTCTCATCAAGCTAATCGCATCAGGTTCGTCGTTTCGTATCGATCCTGTAAGAAGGATAGAAGTCACCGCACCGAGTATCGGAGCCCATCCTGCACCACCTTCCCCGCAGCCAGGATCGCAGCCGATTGTGGCCGTAGTCGATGGCGGCTTAACTGCAAACTCCTATTTGCCTCTGGAATCTTGGCGCGCACCTCCTCTCATCCCTCAAAAAGTAGCGGATAGCGCTCACGGAAACCGCGTGTCATCGCTTGTCGTCCACGCCCATGCTTGGAACAAGCAGCTATCACTGCCTCCACTCGAATGCAGGCTAGGGACAGTGCAAGCGGTCGCAAAGTCGGGCGGTAATGCGGGTGTGAATCCTGAAATGCTGCTCGACTACATCAGACAGGTTGCTCGTCGGTATCCTGACGCAAAGGTTTGGAACCTTTCATTCAACCAAGTTCTGCCAGAGATGGACTTGGCCACCGTGAGCTTTTTAGGCCACGAATTAACAGCTATCGCGCGCGAGTTTGAACTGCTGTTTGTTATTTCTATTGGCAATAGGAGAATGGACAACCCAAGCCACCAGCTTTGCCCCCCTGCTGACTGCGAAGCTGCAATCGTCGTAAGTGGCCGAGAGTACGATAAAGATGGACAACCTGCAGGGCCATGCAAGGTTTCGCTTTTGGGGCCCGGGCCCGAAGGGATGCTGAAACCAGATTTGAGTTGGTTTTCCACACTCAATATGCTGGGTGGTGGCGAGCCAAAATCTGGAAGTAGCTATGCTGTCCCACTAATTTCCTCGCTGGCCGCGCACACCTATGCAAATCTTAAGTCACCATCCCCTGATCTAGTGAAGGCGCTCTTGATTGATAAAGCAGAGGCGGATGCTCATCACCCAGCAACGGGATGGGGTACACCGTTTTCGGAAACACTTCCATGGACGTGTGCACCAGGCACCGTCACAATGGCTTGGAAGGCAGGTTTGGTCCCTGGTTATGCATATTATTGGAACGATATTCCGATTCCGCCTGAGCTCATCAAAGATGGCAAACTGTCCGGAAAAGCTCGTCTCACGGTGATATTAAACCCGAAGTTGTCAGAGTCAGGCGGCCCAAATTATTTTGCGACCCGAATACAAGTCGCCTTGCAATATACAGAGGCAAGTGGCGGAACAGGCAACCTTCTTGGAAGCATGAAAGAAGATAAGATTAAAGAAGCCGAAGCCCGCTCGGAACTCGCTAAATGGCATCCCGTTCGTCGTCATAGTCGAGATTTCTCAAAGAGAGGTGGAATCGGCTTTTCAGGCTCGACCTTCCGACTGAGAGCCCAGATTTATGCCAGAGACCTTTTCCAATTTAATATCACCGGCGGTCAGCGAGAGCTGGGGGAGCAATCTGCGGCTTTCGTTTTGACCCTAGAGGGAGGAGCGGCAGACAAATCCATCTATAACTCTACCACTCAACGGCTTCGAAATTTTGTGGAGAGTGCCGTTCTCAACCAAGAAATTGAAATCTCGTAGCGGCCATCCGGTGGCTACGGTAGGCCAGCCGGGACGCTCGCAATAAGCCTGGTAGGCCAGCACGTCAACGAGCAGCAAGGCAGCAACACTGTCGAGAACGTGCATTATTTGCGGCATGGCAGCCGGTTCAAAAGAGCATGGTTTCCCGGGAGACGGACGAATGAAGCGTTCTCGGTTCACGGAAGAACAGATCATCGGGATATTGAAGGAGCAGGAGGCGGCGCGAAGAGAGTCGATGTCTGCTGCAAGCACGGCATCTCGGATGCAACCTTCTACAAATACAAGGCGAAGTGTGGCGGCATGGACGTGTCCGATGCCTGCAAGCTGAAGGCGCTCGAGCTAGGCTAAACGGTGCATCTCTGGATAGGATTGCGATTTTATGGGTAGCAGATGTTAAGGACTTCAGTCGCGGAAACGGGCGGTGATGTTCCATCCAATGGATACTCGCTGCCGCGACAATCAGCCTACCGCGTTCGGCCCGCCCGCGACAAGCCGTGTGTGACCAAACGGTCGAGAATCTCCGGATAGCTTACACCACTGGCCGCCATCACCTTGGAATACATGCTGATGTCGGTGAAGCCGGGGATGGTATTGAGCTCGTTGATAAGAATTCGCCTATCCGAAGTGAGAAAGAAATCCGCCCGTGCCATACCATCACAGCCAAGCGCACGAAATGCCTTCGCGGCAAACGCCCGAATTTCATCCTCGATGTCTTGTGGCAGTTCAGCCGGAATCCTCAACGCGGCGCCGTCGGAGTCGATGTATTTGGCATCATAGGTGTAGAAGCCATGGCTTTCAGATGGGATGATTTCCCCTGTTCGCGACACGAACAACGCATCGTCAGCATCTTCCAGGACCGCGCACTCGATTTCACGCGCGCGAATGAATTCCTCAGCCAGAAGCTTGCTGTCGTGGCGGAAGCCTTCTGCTACCGCTGCCTCATAGTCTGCCAACGACGAGACTTTTCCAACTCCAACCGATGATCCCTGACGCGCTGGCTTGATGAAAATGGGCAGCCCAAGCATCTTTTCAAGTTCATCAAAAGCCGGAACCGCTCCGTGATAGATCGTAATCGAGCGTGCAGCTGGCACGCCAGCTTCTTTGAATAGCCGTTTCGCTATGTCCTTATCGAGGGCATTGGCGGAACCGATGATCCCGCAACCTGCGAGCGGCACACATGCCACTTCGGCCAATCCCTGCACTGCGCCGTCCTCGCCATGCAGGCCGTGCAGGACAGGAAACAGGATGTCGATCTTCGGCAATTCGTAAGGATGTCCTTCGGAGGGAAGCGCTAGTGCCCGCCCGTATCCTCCGGGCGTGAAGCAGATTTCTGTACCGCTCGACGGTTTAGCCAGTGAATTGTTCTCGAAAGAGCTCAACAACCATCGCCCCTCCCGTGTAACAAATATCGGGAAAGCCTCGTATTTATCCGGGGCCAGTGCGTTCACAACATTGGTGGCCGAAAGGACTGAAACATCATGCTCGGCTGAGCGGCCCCCAAACAACACGGCAATACGCAGTTTTTTCGAAGTAACTTCCATGTAGCCTCTTTCCTAGAATCTCACCAAACTCAAAACAGAACTTCACACTCCGCTGGATTTTAGCGATACAGCAACTTAATCGGGGCAAGTTTTGCGATTATGTAATTTACGGCCTGAATCATATGACGCCTACGGCCAGCCCGCCGTCTTCATACCGATCATACCTTCTATTCGTTCTGTTAGTCCTCGCCCGCGTCTGACACCTCGCCAGGAATCTCTTGCTCTATGGCACGGCTGAGCAACCCGGCATCCTCCAGCGCCTCGGTATCCGGCAGGTCGCGCAATGTTTTGAGGCCAAAAGCAGACAGGAACTGCTGCGTTGTCACATAGGTGTAGGGCGCGCCAGGCGTCGGGCTGCGCGGTCCTGATGCGATGAAGCCGGCATTGCGCAGAGACGCGATCATATCGCGGCTGACTTCCTTGCCGAAAATTTTCGACAGCTCGCCTCTGGTGACTGGCTGGAAATATCCCACGGCCATTAACACCATGGACTCCAGTCGCGACAAGGAGGGAGCCTGAAATCGAGTCGGCGCGGCGGAGGCGCGGATAGTTTCCGCATAGACTCTGCGCGTTCGATGCTGCCAACCACCGGCCACAGATACGATCTCGTAGGGTCGGCCGGTCAGATCCACCGTCAAGTCATCGATCAGCAACTCGATGCTGCAGTCCTTGCCAACCACCCGTGCCAGCGTCTCGCGGCCGACGGGTTCAGCAGAGGCAAAAATCACCGCCTCGACCCGCAGCATCCACTCGCGCCAGCGCAGCTCCGCCGGAAGCTCCGCGAGTTCCGCGTCGAAAAGCGAGGTTTGACGCGCTGTCTGGCTCATGACAACCAGGCTGGAAGACAAACGCCTAGACGCTGCTCTTCGGCGCTGAGTTGATAATTATTGCTCTGGTCGATGTCCTGTTGATAGGACGCCAATGCCTTGGCCAATTGCTGAGCCAAAGGAGAGGGTTCACTCACGGCAGGCGAACGTAAGGCAGGCGGCGCCCCGACATTCATTGCGATCTGAACCGACACCGCCGTGTCTGCGCACACAACGGCCCGGCTGAAATCGGCAACACTCTGCGCCAACAATGCAGCACTGAGAATGACCGCAAGGCAGGCCAACCGCTCTCGACCTGACCAACGGGACCAACGGCGCACGGACCAGAAGAAGACGTCCGACCATGTACTGCCGCCACGGGGCATGTCATCATCTTCCAACAAAACGGGTTCTCCATAACGATTAGCTAACATGACACTCCCTCTCAGATGGCATCTTTCACAATCCAAAAATCCGGAACGATGACCGACCGGACAATTCGCGCACGGCACCAAAACTCTCCAGCCGCTCAAACAGCCGGGTCGCCGCCCAGCGCGACAGCGTGCTACCTGGCGCAGTCGCCAAAACGGCATCCTCGTCCAGCAATTTGCGGATGACCGGTTCGCCGCCCTTTGTCCGCACCTTTGACGCAACAGCCATGAGCGTCTCGGCCCGGCGGGCTATGTCTGCGGCCGAACGCAAGGCACTTTCCGTTCCATCGACAATGGCCAGACAAATGGCACGGGGAAACGCGTCTTCTCCCGGACGCACCCGCCCCCGGCCTCCAAGCGTGCGGAACGCCGAGCCGTAGCGCTGCGCCATCAGCAGCGGGAGAGGCGCGGGCCATTTCAGGCGGGCCGCGATCAACCAGTCGCCGAGGCCCCAGGCCAGCGGCTCGGCATCCGGGCGGGCGGAAAGCATTGCCGTTATCAGGTCCGCCACAGCAAAAGGCACCGCCCGCCCGGACTGCAACGCCTCATCAACGAGATCGGTGAACTGCGCAAGACCATCATCTACTGTCAGGCCAAACAGTGGCGCTAGCTCACCGATAAATTTTGAGTTGATCGCGGTTCTGCGGCCCAAAATCTTTCTGTAGGCCAGAACCGCGTTTCCGGCCGGTCCTGGATCGCCATCCAATGCTGTCATAAGCACTGCATCGCGCAAGGCATTTTCATCCTCGGCTCGACCATTCAATCGCACAGCAACCGCAGCGCATTTCAGGGCCTGCCGTGACCGCCAGCAACCAATCCATGGCGGCTCGGTGCGGATCAAATCGTCCAGTGATTTCAGGGCGATACCGGCGGCGAAGGCGGCATCACCTTCGCCGGGGCTTTGCCCGCGCGCCCGCGTCCAGCCCGGCAGTTGGCCAGACGGTGTAGCAGTCGATGTGGAGGCAACAGCAAGCGAATCCATGCGATCAAGCATAAATCAAACGTGCGGTTATCACCACCATTATCCGCACTAACCGCACAGCCTGTCGCACACAAATAACGTCCGATAATCTTGCATTATCGGACATTATATGGCAATGCTCAAAATCGCCGCTCTCGTCGTGCAACTGTCGGCTGACATGGCCATTTTGCCATGAGTGTGACCGGAGAAAGACGCCGCTGCGTCACGCCGTCAAAAACAGGAAACCACATGCTTCCCCTTCCTCCCCACGAACACGCCTGGTTCAAGGCAATTCGGCGAGACGCATACAGACTGGCCGGGCGTTTTGCTGTGCTGTTGTGCGCCATGTCGATCATTGGCTTTGGCCTTCGTCTTGCTCGTCCCCTGGAACAAGCAATGGCTTATGCGATGCTGTTCATCGATGTGGTAAGCGAACCTGGAACCGTTTTGGTTGCGACATTGCTTGTCTGCTGCGGCCTATGTCACGTCCTTCGCCCCACCCGGTGGTTCGCGCACCTGTTCGGTGACGAGGCCGCCGGCGCGATTGTCATGGCTGGATCCGTGATCCTCGGATTGCTCATCGGCATTTGTATTGCCGAAGTATTGTATATCGGCGCCGGCTCGTCCTCGGTCGCTTGGCGCGAATTCCTCCGCCCTGTTGCAACAATGATCCTCGGGCTGTTCGGGCTGGCTGTTCTGGTCGGGATGATCCTGATGCTGTCCAATCTCGATGTGTTGATCGAAAGGAAAGGGACGATGCGATGAGCAACTCAGACAAATCTCGGGACCACCACGACGACCTGCCGGACATCGTCGAACTGGTCAGGGATATGGGTAACGTTGCCGCCGACCTTTCTCCTCCTGCCCTGCCGGCCCATCTCGACCAGCTTGCCGATCGGGCGCGCGGCTATATCGAGGCGGCAAGTTCCCTCAACACGCGTAAGGCCTATGCCTCGGACTGGAAGCATTTCACCGCCTGGTGCCGACGCTCGAACCTTGCTCCCCTCCCCCCGGATCCACAGATCGTCGGGCTCTACATCACCGCTTGCGCCTCGGGCACCGTTGAGCGCGGGGCAAAATCCAATGCCGTATCGACGATAGAGCGGCGACTGTCGTCACTGTCGTGGAACTTTAACCAGCGCGGCACGCCGCTCGATCGCAAGGATAGGCATATCGCCACGGTCATGGCCGGTATTCGCAACAGTCACGCCCGTCCGCCTCTACAGAAGGAAGCGGTGCTGGCCGACGACATCATCGCCATGATCGAAACCCTGGATCGCGGCTCACTCCGGGGCCTGCGCGACCGCGCCATGCTGCTGATCGGCTATGCCGGTGGCCTGCGCCGTTCCGAGATCGTCGGTCTTGACCTCAAGATGGAGCAGACCGAAGACGGCCGCGGCTGGATCGAGATCTTTGACAAGGGCATGCTCGTCACCCTGCGTGGCAAGACCGGCTGGCGCGAGGTCGAAATCGGCCGCGGTTCGTCCGATGCCACTTGCCCCGTCGTCGCCGTCGAGGCGTGGATCAGGTTCGCCAGGATCGCCAAAGGTCCCCTCTTCCGCCGCGTCAAAGGCCAGGGCAAGGATGTCGGGCCAGATCGCCTCAATGACAAGGAAGTGGCGCGGCTGGTCAAACGTGCCGCCCTGGCAGCCGGTGTGCGTGGTGATCTCAGCGAAATCGAGCGCGCCTTCAAATTTTCCGGACATTCGTTGCGGGCCGGCCTTGCCTCTTCTGCCGAGGTCGACGAGCGGCATGTGCAGAAGCAGCTCGGCCACGCCTCGGCAGAGATGACGCGTCGATATCAGCGCCGGCGCGATCGGTTTAGGGTCAATCTGACGAAGGCCGCAGGGTTGTAGAAAAGTCTCCTCCCCTACCACGCCGGTTGCACTTAAAACGGATCGAGTGACTGGATGCCCAAAGGTCCGAAGGCGCAGATGACGGGTCAGAACAGTCAACTCATGGACGTTCACCGCGGCGGCGATCGCAATGCCCGAAACCGGGCGGGTGGGCGCGGGCGTCATCAAGAGGTCGGCCAGCAGCACGCGCGCATCTCAAATCGAACGGCAATGGAGCGTGTCTTCGAACTCTGCAATTCCTTTGCAGGAGCCTTCTGCAAACTTTCCTTTGACCGATCCTTGCATGATCGTTGCGCGCGGTTTCCGGTGTTTGACAAAGAGAAATACACACCAGTTTGATCCACCTGAGCAACGGCCCCGATCAGCGACGCTTGCTTGGCCTCAATCCATGACCAGGCTGTTCCGCCGGCAAGTGTGCATAGCGAGATGACGGAAAGCGCCGCCCCGCCAGCCAGGCCGATCGAAGACCACGTAAAACGTTCTTGCTCGGATCCGCAATGGGGACATTTTGAGGCGTCTTTCTGAATAGGCTCCTTGCAAGCATGACATGCTTGTTTGGGCTCGCGTGAAATCTCCATGGCCAACGTCTCCAAGCGGGGCTCAAATTCAGGCTCGTGGGATAGAACACAAGCCCTCGACAATCCATCACCGGCACATCATTCCGGTGTCAAGCTAATGGGCCACGCTCAGCAGTTCAGAATTCCCATGGGTTGACCAGATCCAAGCCAGTTGTGGTGAAATCGTTCAAATTGCGAGTGGCGAGACGGCCACCATTGACGCGAGCGATTGCTGCTATCATGCCGTCAGGAGCGGACATTCCACGCCCCTGACGAGCAGCAGCGCCCATGATCTCCCCGTAGGCCAGTGC
>Ga0308157_10001808_pt1 | contig 39958 bp, 35 predicted proteins | sample PhyBR1_FD_201035 | JGI IMG/M metagenome (GOLD analysis project Ga0308157, IMG submission 201035) | Phyllosphere microbial communities from UC Gill Tract Community Farm, Albany, California, United States - DLSLB.R1 | ecosystem: Host-associated > Plants > Phyllosphere > Unclassified | place: USA... | reverse complement strand
GTTTTGTCGGCTCTCTCGATGCCACGCATGTTGTGACCATTGAGCACCTTCGCGGATCAGACGGCGGTCTGCATCCGGTGCAAAAGGCGATGATCGATTTTCACGGCTCGCAATGCGGCTTCTGTACGCCGGGCTTCGTTATGTCGCTTTATGGTTTGTGGATGCGCAATCCAAAGCCTGCGGATGCGCAGATTGAAAAAGCGTTGCAAGGCAATCTCTGCCGTTGCACCGGTTATGAGGCGATCATGCGTGCCGCGCGTGCAATATCTGACTATGGCACCTTGACCGATGATCCGCTCGCGATCGAACGCGCCTATGTCATCAGCCAGCTCAGCGCTTTACGCGACGGCACACGGGTTGAAATCGGCAGCGGCAAGGACCGTCTGGTCGTGCCTGCTGATCTCGATGATTTTGCCGATATCTATGCAGCCGAAGCCAAGGCGACAATCGTTGCGGGTTCAACCGATGTAGGCCTCTGGGTCACGAAAATGATGCGCGATATTTCGCCAGTGTTGTTCATTGGGCATCTCAATGAACTGCGCACAATGAGCGAAGAAGATGGCGTCATCACTATTGGTGCAGGCGTCACCTATACCGAAGCGTTTTCGTTTTTGGCAAAGCGCATTCCTGCGCTGGGAAGCCTGATCAATCGCATTGGTGGCGAGCAGGTGCGCAATATGGGCACCGTCGGCGGCAACATCGCCAATGGTTCGCCGATTGGCGATACGCCCCCGCCACTGATCGCGCTTGATGCAAAGCTGACGCTACGCAAGGGTACAGAACGCCGGACCATTCCACTGCAAGATTTCTTCATCGCCTATGGCAAACAGGATCGTCAGCACGGTGAGTTTGTCGAAGCCGTGCATGTGCCAATTCCGGATGAGGACAGCCAGTTTGCTATTCACAAAATCTCCAAGCGTTTTGAGGAAGACATCACGGCAACGCTTGGCGCCTTTCATCTGACACTCGATGCACATGGCAATGTCGCCTCCATCCGCATCGCCTATGGCGGCATGGCCGCAACGCCAAAGCGGGCGTTGAATGTGGAAGCAGCCCTTCTTGGCAAGCCATGGAATGACGCAACTGTCGAGGCGGCACTTGAAGCCTATGGCCTCGACTATCAGCCCCTAAGCGATATGCGCGCTACAGCCGATTATCGCTTGCTGGTTGCAAAGAATTTGCTCCGCCGCTTCTATGCTGAAACGCAAGGCGAAAGCGAAGCTTTGCGTAAGCCAAACACTGTGGCCGCATAGGGAGGATGACATGAACAAGCATCCTGCATCTGAAATCAAAGCGGCGCGCATTAAAGGCGGTGTCGCAACCGATCAGCGCCATGACTCAGCGCATAAGCATGTGACGGGTGAAGCGGTCTATATCGACGATATTCCTGAACCCGAAGGCACGCTGCATATCGGTATCGGTTGTTCGACCGTGGCACACGCCAAAATCACCGGAATTGATTTGTCGGCAGTACGCTCTGCCCCCGGTGTGGTCGACGTACTGACTTATAAGGACATTCCCGGCGAAAACGACGTCTCGCCATCCGGTATGCATGATGATCCGATTTTTGCGGTAGACACTGTGCAATTTCACGGCCAGCCGATCTTTGCGGTTTTGGCCCGCACGCGTGATCAGGCGCGTCGCGCAGCTCGCCTTGCCAAGATAGACTATGAAGAAATGCCCGGCCTGTTTTCGATTTCGAGTCTCGACGGCTACAAAGACAAGCTGGTTTTCACACCGCTGACGCTCAATCGGGGTGATGCGCGCAAGGCCATTGAAGACGCGCCACGCAAGGTCAAAGCCCGCATGAAAATCGGGGGCCAGGATCACTTCTATCTCGAAGGTCAGGTATCGCTTGCAATCCCCGGTGAAGATGAAGACGTGACCATCTATTGCTCCACGCAGGGACCGAGCGAAACCCAGCATCTGGTGGCCCACGCGCTGGGCGTTCCGAGCCATTCGGTGACGGTAGAAGTGCGCCGCATGGGTGGCGGTTTTGGCGGCAAGGAAACGCAGTCAAACCAATGGGCGGCAATTGCCGCTATCGCTGCCAAGAAGCACAAACGCGCCGTCAAAATCCGGCTCGACCGCGATGAGGACATGACCTCAACGGGCAAGCGCCATGATTTTGTGGTCGATTACGAAGTCGGTTTCGACGATGCAGGCAATATCCTCGGCGTTGATTATCTCTTCGCGCTGAATGCCGGTTTCTCTGCCGATCTGTCCGGTCCGGTTGGTGATCGCGCATTGTTTCACTGCGACAATGCCTATTTTTTCCCTGCCGTTCATGCGCAGTCCGCGCCACTTTATACGAATACCGTGTCCAACACCGCATTCCGTGGTTTCGGAGGTCCGCAAGGCATGGTGGCGGCCGAGCGCGTGATCGAGGAAGTGGCTTTCGCTGTCGGCAAAGACCCGCTCGAAATCCGCAAGCTCAATTTCTATGACGCGATGGGAGCAGACGGCACGCGCAATGTGACGCCCTATCACCAGAAGGTGGAAGACTGCATCATCCAGCGCATTGTTGCCGAGCTTGAGGAAAGTGCCGATTACGCAAAGCGCCGCGAGGCAATCCGCGAATTCAATGCGAAAAGCCGCTATGTCAAACGCGGCATGTCACTGACGCCAGTGAAATTCGGGATTTCCTTCACCAAGACGGAATCCAATCAGGCTGGCGCGCTGGTGCATGTCTATAACGACGGCTCGGTGCATATGAACCATGGCGGCACGGAGATGGGGCAGGGGCTTCATCTCAAAGTCGCGCAGGTGGTGGCCGAAGAATTCCAGATCGATCTTGATCGCGTGAAGATCACCGCAACAACCACCGCGAAAGTGCCAAACACAGCGCCCACGGCGGCATCGTCCGGTGCTGATTTGAACGGCATGGCCGCGCAGGATGCAGCGCGGCAGATCAAAAAGCGCCTTATTCATTTTGCAGCGCAGCAATATCAGGTGCCGGAAGATCAGGTCATTTTTCTTCCAAACCGCATCCGCGTCGGCAATCAGGAAGTCAGCTTCAACGATCTGGTCAAGCAGGCCTATGTCGGGCGCGTGCAGCTTTCCGCCTCCGGCCATTATAAGACACCGAAAATCCATTGGGATCGCGCCAAGGGAAAAGGTCACGCCTTTTATTACTATGCCTATGGCGCAGCCTGTTCAGAAGTATCTGTTGATACATTGACCGGCGAATATGTGGTCGAACGCACGGATATTTTGCATGATACTGGGCGTTCGCTTAACCGTGTCATTGATATTGGCCAGATCGAAGGCGGCTTCGTGCAGGGCATGGGCTGGCTGACCACCGAAGAGCTTATCTGGGACGACAAAGGGCGACTGCGCACGCATGCGCCATCGACCTATAAAATCCCGCTCGCATCAGATCGTCCGAAGATTTTCAATGTGGCACTGACCGACTGGTCGGAGGCTTACGAGCCAACAATCCACCGCTCAAAGGCGGTGGGTGAGCCACCGCTGCCGCATGGAATGTCGGTGCTTTATGCGCTGTCCGATGCGGTGGCCAGCGTTGCCGATCACAAAATCAGTCCGCGTCTTGATGCGCCCGCAACGCCAGAGCGAGTGCTGATGGCGGTTGAGCTGCTACGAAGTCAGAAAGGCTGATGTGATGTTGGGCAGGCGGGACGACATAAGGGCGTTTCTCAACAAGCGGCCCGATAGTGTTCTGATCGAAGTCACCGATGTCCGAGGCTCCGCGCCGCGCGATGCGGGGGCTTGGATGCTTGTCGCCCGCGATATGATTTTTCGCACCATTGGCGGCGGGCAACTCGAATATATGGCGATTGACCACGCTCGAAAAATCTTGCTCGGCGGCAAAGATTCCCCGATGGATGTGCCGCTTGGCCCCGAAATCGGACAGTGCTGCGGTGGTCGCGTGGCGTTGGGTTTTAAGCGCGTGAACCGTGGCTTTGCCGAAGAACTGGTCACTAAAGTCGATGCGGAAATCGCCATGCGTCCGCATGTCTATGTTTTTGGCGCTGGCCATGTTGGTGACGCGCTTGCCTATGCGCTGTCGCTGACCCCTGTGCGCGTTATTCTGGTCGATACGCGTGAGGCGGAGCTTATGGCAGTTGATGCGCCGGGCGTTGAAACCTGTCTTGCGGCAATGCCGGAACAGGTGGTGCGTTCAGCGCCACCGGCAAGCGCATTCATCGTGCTGACCCATGACCACGCGCTTGATTTCCTGATCGTGGCTGAGGCTTTGCAGCGGCGCGATGCTGTCTATGTCGGCATGATCGGTTCAAAAACTAAAAAAGCCACTTTCAAAAATTGGTTGAAAAACGAATTCGGCAGCGCTGATTTGTTTGAAAGTCTCGTCTGTCCGGTTGGTGGTGCAGTTGTCAAAGACAAGAGACCGGAAGTTATTGCCGCATTGGCTGCTGCAGAGGTTTTAACCACAGTGCTGGTTTCCAACAAAGTTTTGCAAATGGTTTAGAGCGCATCCCGAAAAGTGTGAAACGGTTTTCGGACAAAGATGCGCGTTAGAATAAATGTTTAGAGCGCCGATCTGATCCAATCAGATCGAAACGCGCTCTCAAGCCAGCAATTCCTTGATCTGCCGTTGGCAGCGCTCCGTCATAAAATCGATGATCAGACGCACTTTGGGATCCTGAAAGCGCTTATGCGGATAGATCGCTGCAAGCTGGATCGATGCCGGTGGGGTGCTTTGGAGAATCGGAATCAGCCGCCCATCGCGAATATATTCTTTGACCTCAAACAGCGGTTTGTTGATTATTCCGCGCCCGCCGAGCGCCCATTGCGTCAATACGTCGCCGTCGTCAGAGTCATATGGTCCGGTGACTTCAAACTTACGCAGACCTTCTGCTGTTTGCAACGACCAGTAAAACTCTTTTGAGCCGGGAAAACGCAGCAGAAGGCAGTCGTGCTGATCGCCCAACAACTCATCAGGAGACTGTGGAGTGCCATGTTTTTCCAGATATTCTGGGGCTGCGCAGATTACACGCTCGCAGTTTAAAATGCCGCGCATGCGCAGATTGGAATTTTCAAGAACACCTAATTTGAAAGCAACATCAACGCTTTCGCTCATGATATCTATCTCATGGTCAGATAGTCGCAGGCGCACTTCTATGTCCGGATACTTGTCGTGAAACTCCGGAATTCCCGATGCAATCAGTCTTCGACCCAGTCCTAAAGGCGCTGTAATCCGAATCGATCCCTTCGGATTTTTGGCCAATTCGGCTACTGCGGCTTCCGCTTCATCGACCGCTTCGAGTATCTTTATCGCACCATCATAAAAGATGCGGCCATGCTCAGTTGGGGTCAGTTTGCGTGTCGTTCTGTTGAAGAGCCGCACACCCAAATGCTTCTCCAACTCCTTGATTCGATTGCTTGCAACGGCTGGAGAGGCGCGCTGGTCGCGACCTGCTGCCGATAGATTTCCCAATTCGACGACGCGCACAAATACACGCAGATTATCAAGGTAAGACATGCGTACGTTCCACCATTGTATAGTTTTTTTTGAAAGTGATGGTCTTGATGCGACGTTCACACAGGCGCAAAGCTTTGGCAAATACAAAAGCAGGGAACGAAAGTGCGTCCCGAAAAGTGTAAAACGGTTTTCGGATAAGATGCGCGTCAAGAACAAGAATGGGAGTGCCGCATGTATGATCTTGCCGTGGCCTGGGACTGGCTGGGCTTTGCTGCGCGGTGGCTACACGTCGTCACCGCAATTGCGTGGATCGGCTCGTCTTTCTATTTTATCGCGCTCGACCTTGGCTTGCGCCAGCGTCCGGGCTTGCCCGCCGGTGCGCATGGTGAGGAGTGGCAGGTTCATGGCGGTGGCTTCTACCACATCCAGAAATATCTGGTCGCACCCGCCGAGATGCCTGAACACCTGACCTGGTTCAAATGGGAATCCTACGCCACATGGCTGTCGGGCTTCACGCTGCTCTGCATCGTTTATTATGCGGGCGCTGATCTTTATCTGGTCGATCCGAACGTACTCGATGTCTCGGCCACCACCGCGATTGCTATTTCAATTGCTTCGCTGGCTTTTGGATGGATCGTCTACAACACCATCTGCAAGCTAATGCTCGGTAAGAGCGATACGCTTTTGATGGTGATCCTCTACGTCATTCTGGTGTTCATGGCATGGGGTTATACGCATCTGTTCACGGGTCGCGCAGCCTTCCTGCATTTGGGCGCTTTCACCGCGACAATCATGTCTGCCAATGTGTTCATGGTGATTATTCCGAACCAGAAAATTGTGGTGGCCGATCTCATTGCTGGTCGCAAGCCCGATCCGAAATACGGTAAGATCGCCAAGCAGCGCTCAACGCATAACAACTATCTAACGCTGCCTGTTCTGTTCCTGATGCTCTCGAACCACTATCCGCTGGCATTTGGGACCGAGTTCAACTGGATCATCGCTTCGCTGGTGTTCCTGATGGGCGTCACAATCCGCCACTGGTTCAACACGCGTCATGCCCGCAAAGGCAATCCGACTTGGACGTGGCTTGTTACTGTGCTGCTGTTCATCGTGATTATGTGGCTGTCCACTGTGCCGAAAATTCTTACAGGCGAGCCGGAAGAGCAGAAAATTTCATCGCTGCAACAGAGTTTCATTTCGGACCCGCACTTTGAAAAAGTGCGGGACACCGTTCTCGGGCGCTGTGCGATGTGTCATGCTAAGGAGCCGGGCTGGGAAGGCATCATCGCGCCACCCAAGGGCGTAGTGCTTGAAAATGATCGTGAAATCGCGGCTCATGCCCGCGAAATCTATTTGCAGGCGGGTCGTTCCCATGCCATGCCGCCTGCCAATGTAACCGGCGTGAGCAATGAGGAGCGCAAGCTTCTCGCTTCCTGGTATGAATCCGCAACTGCTGGAGCAAAGCAATAATGACCAAACTTCTCATCCGTGGCCGTGTGCTGAGTTTTCGTGAAGAACCGCAAAGTCTGGATGATGCGCAATCCTATCGCTATATCGAAGATGGTGCCGTGCTGGTTGAAAATGGCCGCATCGCGCGTCTTGGCGACTATGACGATGTGAGCGCTGAAGTGGGCCATGACGTGAAGGTGGCCGACCATCGCCCGCATCTCATTTTGCCGGGTTTCATCGACACACATATCCACTATCCGCAGACGCAGGTTATTGCGTCCTATGCGGCCAATCTTCTTGAGTGGCTCAATACCTATACATTCGTGGCAGAGCAGAAATTCGCCGATGAGCAGCACGCGGAATTTATCGCTGAGCGCTTTCTGGATGAACTGATCCGCCATGGCACTACCACCGCCGTCGCTTATTGCTCGGTGCATCCGCAGAGCGTTGATGCCTATTTCCGCGCCTCGCAACATCGCAATATGCGTATGCTGGGCGGCAAGGTGATGATGGACCGCAACGCGCCGCCAGCACTCTGCGATACCGCTCAATCGGGTTATGACGACAGCAAGCAGTTGATTGCCCGTTGGAACGGCAAAGACCGCCTTGATTATGTGATCACGCCACGTTTTGCAATCACCTCGACGCCGGAACAGCTGGAAGCCAGTCAGGCACTTGCCCGCGAACATCCGGAATGCTTCATCCAAACGCATCTTTCGGAAAATCACGAAGAAATCGAGTTTACGAAGTCACTCTATCCCGATGCGCCGGATTATCTCGGCATCTACGAGCATTATGGACTTCTCGGCCAAAAGACGCTGCTCGGCCATTCCATTCACCTTGAAGAACGTGAAGTGAAAGTTATGGCAGAGACCGGCTCAATTGCAGTCTTCTGCCCGACCTCGAACCTGTTCTTGGGGTCCGGCCTGTTCGACCGTGATCGCCTCAAAGGATCGGGCGTGCGTATGGCTGTGGCCACCGATGTTGGCGGCGGCACGAGCTTCTCGATGCTGCGCACGCTGGACGAGGGCTATAAGGTTTTGCAATTGCGCGGCAACCGTCTCAATCCGTTCCAGTCATTCTATATGATGACGCTCGGCAATGCCCGCGCGCTGTCGATGGAAGATAAGATCGGTACGCTCGATGAGGGCACAGAAGCCGACATTGTGGTGTTGGATTCATCCGCTACATCGGCGATGCGCCTGCGCATGGCTGCTGGCGCGACACTTGAGCAGGAACTGTTCCTGCTGCAAACGCTCGGCGATGACCGCGCCGTTGTTGAAACCTATGTGGCGGGCAAGCCGCTAAAGGCTGAATTGGCCTAAAAAATCTCTGGAGGAGGGAGAGGGAGGACCTGCGGTGGAGAAATCTGCTGCGGGTCTTTCTTTTTGACTAAAGTTCCTCCGGACGTTTGCCGCCCATTGCATGGGTCAGGTCATCGGCTGTGGACCGAATGAGTGGCCCAAGTTCTTCGAGCTTTGGGCGAGGCAGACGCACTGCAGGACCGGACACGGAAATCCCTGCAATTGCCTCGCCATGTTCGTTGAAAATTGGCGCCGCGATGCAGCACATGCCAAGCGTATGCTCTTCATCATCAATCGACCAGCCGCGTGTGCGGGTTGCCTGAATGTCTTTAAGCAGCGCTGGCAATGTATCAAGCGTGCGCTGTGTAAACTGCTCAAGCGCCTTGCCTGAAAGCGTGCGCGCAATTTGCGTATCCGACCATGTGGAAAGCACGGCCTTGCCGATGCCGGAGGCATGAATAGGTCCACGCCGTCCCGGACGAAAGAAAGCGCGCATCGGCTCATGGCTTTCGACCTGCGAGATAAACACCACATCGCCACCGTCTTCGATGCCGATATTGGCGGTTTCGCCGCTCGCTTCCATCAATGATTTGAGATAGGGCCGCGCCAGAGTGCCGAGCTTACGGAAACGCCGAAATGCATTTCCGATTTCAAAAGCCTTGACACCAATCGTCCAGTCGCCGCTTTCCAGATCATGCGAAACCATGCCGTGATTGGCGAGTGAGGTCAGAAGCCGGTGCACGGTGGAAGGTGCCATCTGGCTCGCATCAGCAAGATCGGTCAGCGTCGAGCCATCATTTTCGGCAATCAGCGCCAAAAGCTTGAGACTGCGATCCAGAACCTGAACGGATGAAGGTGCCGCGTTTTCCGCAGCCTTGCGGCCCCGCTTTGCTTTTACCTGGTCCATTCGCCACCTCCGATTCCCTGCTCTCTCATCACTACCGCATCCATGTTCCATCCGAAAGTGTGTGCTGATTATCTCCATTTCGTTGAAAATCCTTATTTCCACAGAATGGTATGCATTTCCATTTTTATAGAATATCTTTTGAATATGGATTATTTTTCCGTTGGAGGAGATCAACATGGCCAGAATGCGTGCAGTGGATGCAGCCATACTTGTGCTGGAGAAAGAAGGGATCGATTGCGCCTTTGGTGTACCGGGTGCTGCGATCAATCCGTTTTATTCGGCCATGCGGGCGCGAGGTTCGATCCGTCACATTCTGGCGCGTCATGTTGAAGGCGCTTCGCATATGGCCGAAGGCTACACCCGAGCAAAACACGGCAATATTGGCTTGTGCATTGGAACATCCGGCCCGGCTGGCACCGATATGATCACCGGGCTTTATTCGGCATCTGCCGATTCAATTCCAATCCTCTGCGTTACAGGCCAAGCACCCCGCGCGCGTCTCGACAAAGAGGACTTTCAGGCAGTCGATATCGCCAAGATCGCGGCCCCTGTCACCAAATGGGCGGTCACGGTTATGGAGCCTGCACTGGTGCCTTTTGTTTTCCAAAAGGCATTTCATATCATGAAGTCGGGTCGCCCCGGCCCGGTGCTGATCGATCTGCCGATCGATGTCCAACTCGCTGAAATCGAGTTTGACATCGATACTTATCAGCCGATGGAGGCTTACAAGCCATCAGCCACCCGCGCACAGGCCGAAAAAGCAATTGCGATGTTGAATGATGCGGAACATCCGCTGATCGTAGCTGGTGGCGGCATTATCAATGCCGATGCTTCCGATCTTCTGGTTGAGTTTGCTGAAATCACCGGCATTCCGGTTATCCCGACCTTGATGGGCTGGGGCGTTATCCCTGATGATCACCGCCTCATGGCAGGCATGTGCGGCCTTCAAACCTCGCATCGATATGGCAACGCGACGCTGTTGGCTTCGGATATGGTTATCGGTATTGGCAATCGCTGGGCCAACCGTCACACCGGCAATGTGGAAACCTATAAGAAAGACCGCAAATTTATCCATATCGATATTGAACCCACGCAAATTGGCCGTGTCTTCGCACCGGATTTCGGTATTGTTTCAGATGCTGCCAAAGCCCTGAAACTACTGCTGGATGTTGCCACCGAATGGAAGACGGCGGGCAAGCTGCGTGATTGGTCTGGCTGGGCGCGAGAATGCGCAGAGCGCAAGAAAACCATGCTGCGCAAAACGCATTTCGATCAAACGCCATTGAAGCCCCAACGCGTTTATGAAGAGATGAACAAGGCCTTTGGTCGCGATACCTGCTATGTCACAACCATTGGTTTGAGCCAGATTGCAGGCGCACAGTTTCTGCATGTTTATCGCCCGCGCAACTGGATCAATTGCGGTCAGGCTGGCCCTTTGGGTTGGACATTGCCAGCAGCACTTGGGGTTCGTGCGGCCGATCCCGATCGCCCGATTGTTGCACTGTCTGGCGATTATGATTTCCAGTTCATGATTGAGGAACTGGCGGTCGGCGCACAGCATAAATTGCCTTACATTCATGTAGTCGTGAACAATTCTTATCTCGGCCTGATCCGTCAGGCGCAGCGCGGCTTCAATATGGATTTCGAGGTCAGTCTTGCGTTCGATAACATCAATGCCTCGGGTGATGCCGAAAAGGGCTATGGCGTTGATCATGTGGCGGTTGCCGAAGGTCTGGGCTGCAAGGCGATCCGCGTGCGAAGCCCGAACCAGTTTGCCGAGAGTTTTGAACAGGCAAAGGCGTTGATGGCAGAACATCAGGTGCCGGTTGTGCTTGAATTCATTCTCGAACGTGTCACCAATATCTCCATGGGAGCCGACATCGATCAGGTTGTCGAGTTTGAGGAACTGGCTGAGCGTGGCGAAGATGCGCCAACTGCAATTGCGGCTTTATTAGATTAATTTCGGAGGAATGGGCTATGCCAAGATTTGCAGCCAATCTGACTATGCTTTTTAATGAAGTGCCGTTTATGGAGCGCTTTGCACTGGCAGCGAAAGCGGGTTTCAAAGGGGTCGAATATCTCTTCCCGTATGACTTCAACCGCCATGAGCTAAAAGCAGCACTGGACCGTCATAATCTGGCACAGGTGCTGCACAATCTGCCCGCAGGCAATTGGGCTGGCGGCGAGCGCGGTATTGCGGTTCTGCCGGATCGGATTGACGAGTTTCGCCGCGGTGTTGCGGACGCGATTGATTACGCGACAGTGCTCAATTGTTCGCAGGTCAATTGCCTCGCGGGACTTGCGCCGCAAGGCGTCGATCCCGACGCATTGCGCGCAACGTTCGTGAGCAATCTGCGACTTGCAGCACGCGAATTTGGCAAGCATGGCATCCGCCTGCTGATCGAGCCGATCAACCATTACGACATGCCGGGCTTTTATCTCAACACGGTCGAACAGGCAGTGTCGATCATTGATGAGGTCGGCAGCAACAACCTGTTTATCCAATATGATCTTTATCACCAGCAGCGCACGCGCGGCGAACTCATCGCCACTTATGAGCGCTATAAGCCACTGATTGCACATATTCAGCTGGCGGATAATCCGGGCCGTAACGAGCCGGGCACGGGCGAAATCAACTATCCATATGTGTTCGAAGCGCTGAAAAATGCTGGCTACAAAGGCTGGATCGGCTGCGAATACAAGCCAAAGACCACCACCGAAGAGGGGCTTGGCTGGTTCAAACAGGATGAAACCGAACGGCTTACTGCATAGGGGGAACGGTTATGACAAATATTGGTTTTATCGGGCTTGGCATCATGGGCAAGCCAATGGCGCAGCATTTGCAAAATGCAGGCTATAAGCTTTTCACCTCCAAGCACACGCAACCGCCGCACAAGGACTTGCTGGATGCAGGGCTGACTGTACTCGACACACCAGAAGCAGTCGCAAGCGAATGCGAAACGACCATTCTCATGCTGCCGGATACGCCGCAGGTTGCCGATGTATTGTTCAGCGAAGGCGGCGTTGCCGAAGGTTTGGGCAAAGGCAAAACGCTCATTGATATGAGCTCAATTTCGCCGATTGAAACCAAGGAATTTGCCAAAAAAGTCCGGGCAACCGGTGCTGAATATATCGACGCGCCAGTATCGGGCGGCGAGGTTGGCGCGAAGAATGCCAGCCTTTCGATCATGGCGGGCGGTGCGCAGGATGCTTTTGATCAGGCGCTGCCGCTGTTGAAACTGATGGGCAAAAATATCACGCTGGTTGGTGATTGCGGTGATGGCCAGACAACCAAGGTCGCCAATCAGATTATCGTCGCACTTAATATTGAAGCGGTGGCCGAAGCGCTGGTCTTCGCATCCAAGGCGGGTGCCGATCCGGCCAAGGTGCGTGAAGCGCTGATGGGCGGCTTTGCTTCCTCGCGCATTTTGGAAGTGCATGGCGAACGCATGATCAAGCGCACATTCAATCCGGGCTTCCGTATTTCGCTGCACCAGAAGGACTTGAACCTGGCTTTGCAGGGCGCGAAAGCATTGGGCGTTTCTCTGCCAAATACGTCAATGGCACAGGAACTGTTCAACTCATGCGCAGCGCATGGCGACGATGGTCTCGATCATTCCGGGTTGGTGCGAGCGCTGGAGCGCATGGCCAATCATGATGTGGCTTAATTCAAGAGATTAATTCTCTGGAGGGGAGAACATGGAGCTGGCGATCTGGAGGGAGATGGCTGGCTCCATTGCTTTTATATGCGCAGCACGAAATAGTGTTGTGAAATAACAATAATATCGGGAATCTCATGACTGCCATCAACGATCCGAAGAAGTTTCTAACCAGCCTGTTTGATGCAGCGGTTGCGGCTGCTGATCCTGAACTGGTGATCCGCGCCAATCTGCCTGCCAAGCCCAAAGGCCGGACGATTGTGATTGGTGCAGGCAAAGGTTCAGCGCAGATGGCAGCAGCTTTTGAGCGCGCATGGGCAGAGCGGCATGAGGGCGAGGACGCGCCAATCGAAGGTGTTGTCGTCACGCGCTATGGCTATGGTGCGCCTTGCAACACGATTGAGATCATCGAAGCTTCGCATCCGGTTCCCGACGATGCAGGCCTTGCCGCGTCAAAGCGGCTGTTCGATGCGGTGTCCAATCTCACCGAAGACGATCTTGTCGTAGCGCTCATCTCTGGTGGTGGCTCGGCTTTGCTGCCATCGCCGCCCAAAGGTCTGACGCTTGCCGACGAGATTGCGGCCAACAAAGCTTTGCTGGCGTCCGGTGCGCCGATCTCGGCCATGAATGCCGTGCGAAAACATCTCTCGACCATCAAAGGCGGAAGGCTGGCAGCAGCAGCCCATCCGGCAAAAGTTTTCTCGCTGGTGGTTTCCGATATTCCTGGCGACAATCCTGCCTTTGTTGCTTCTGGTCCGACCGTGCCTGATGCAACATCTCGCGATGAAGCGCTTAAAATTATCGAACGCTACAGGCTTGAACTGCCCGATGCGGTGCTCGCGCATATCAACAGCGAGAAAGCTCATGCACCGAAGCCCGATGATAAAATCTTTACCAATAACGAAGTGCGGGTGATCGCGTCAGCAGCCGTATCGCTGGAAGCAGCAGTCAAAGAAGCCGAGCGTCATGGCGTTGAAGCGGTGATCCTGTCCGATTCAATGGAGGGTGAAGCACGCGAAGTGGCACATGTTCATGCGGCAATCGCGCGGGAAGTGGCGGATCGTGATCGCCCGTTCAAAAAGCCGGTTGTCTTGCTTTCTGGTGGTGAGACCACCGTGACCATCCGCGCCAAAGGCGGCAAGGGTGGCCGCAACAGCGAGTTTCTTCTGGCTTTTGCGCTCGATATTGATGGCTATAGCAATATTCACGCACTGGCTGCGGATACGGATGGCATTGATGGTTCAGAAGATAATGCCGGTGCCTTTGCCGATGGCACAACTGCTTCGCGTTTGCGCGATGCGGGCGAAGATGGCGCTGCACGGCTGAACGCCAATGATGCATGGACGGCGTTTGATGCAATTGGTGATCTGTTCATGCCGGGGCCAACCGGCACCAATGTCAACGATCTCCGCGCTATTTTGATAATGGCTTAGTTTCGTCGTCTATCAATATGCGCGTTGCCGCTCCATCCAGATCTTCATACTGGCCGTTTTTCAATGACCATAGAAAGCCCGCAAGGCCCAGAATACCCAGGCCAAGCGCAATTGGAATCAGAAAAAGAAGTCCGCTCATTTGTGCGCTTCCTTGAGAATGACAGCCGGCGCGACCTTGTTTTGCGCCTGCTGTTTTTGTTTTCCAGCCCTAAGCCGCATGGCGTTACTGACAACCACAATCGATGACAACGACATTGAAAGTGCTGCCACCAGCGGCGTGACATAACCGAAAATCGCAATCGGCACAGCAATGATATTATAGCCGATGGAAAGTGCAAAGTTCTGGCTGATCAATCGGCCCGCTTCCTTTGATACTGCAAATGCCAGAGGAACAGCAGACAGGCTTTCGCGCAGGAACACGAAATCGGCGGCGTTGCGGCCAATGTCGGCCGCGGTTGCTGGAGCCATCGAAACATGCGCCGCCACAAGCGCTGGCGCATCGTTCAGCCCATCGCCCACCATCAGAACTTTACGCCCATCAGCAGCCAGTCCCTGTACAAGCTGCGATTTGTCAGCAGGCAGAACTTCACCACGATATTGATCAACACCAAGATAGGCAGCAAGCTTCTTCACGGCAGGTAGTTTGTCGCCAGAGATAATTTCAAGCTTCAAACCATTACGCTTCAGCGTGCCAATCGCAACAGCTGCATCTTCACGCGGCTGATCTTCAAAGCGGAAGGTTTCAACAAGCGTGCCATCGATGGACAGGCAGGTTTCCGGGCCATCTGACAGCACAGCGTTTGCATTGCTATCAGCCCATTCGCGCTTGCCGAGGCGATAGACCGTGCCATTCAGTTCGGCTTCAATGCCCGCACCTGGAACTTCCTCAATGCGTGTGAAGGCCGTCATCGGCTTGGCACCTGAAAACAGCGCAAGCGCCCGCGAAAGCGGATGGCGCGAATAAAGCGAAAGCTCAGATGCAATTTCGAGATTGTTGGGGTTGATTGCATCAAGATCAATCAGGCGGGGCTGACCAAGCGTCAACGTGCCGGTTTTGTCGAAGACGGCGGTATCGACTTCCGCCATGCGTTCCATAGCCGAGCCGTCCTTGATCATGATGCCGTTCTCAAACAGGCGGCGCGCTGCGACCACCTGCACGATTGGCACAGCGAGTGCCAGTGCACAAGGGCAGGTGATGATGAGTGTGCAGATCGCAATGTAAATGGAACGATACCAGTCGCCGCCCGTATAAATCATCCAGCCGACAAAGGCCGCAAAGGCAATCGTATGCACCATCGGCACATAGAGTTCGGATGCCCGGTCAGCGAGACGGCGATAAAAAGCGCGACCGCCTTCGGCAACGTCCATCAGACGCACCATTTCAGCAAGGAAGGAATCCTTGGCTTCAGCGGTTGCACGAATGACAAGCGGGGCGGAGAGGTTCATGGTTCCCGCACGAATATCCGAGCCGGGACCGACAGGAACCGCATCGCTTTCGCCTGACGCAATCGCGCAATCGAGTTCCGAACGACCATCTTCGACCTTAGCATCGACCGGCACGCGTTCACCGGCAGCAAGGATGATGCGCATACCGGGGCGAATTTCATTGACCGGCAGATAGTTGCGCTCGTCATTGTCGCCAATCACCACCGCACCACGAGGGCTTAATTGTGCCAGTCCACGCACGGCGGAACGAGCGCGCGCGCGCATCAGATAGTCGAGCGTGCGGCCAATCAGCAGGAAGAACAGCAGCGAGACAGAGGCGTCAAAATAGGCGTGCTGGCCGTGGTTTAGCGTTTCGTAAACGCTCATGCCAAAGGCGAGCGAAATGGCGAGTGCAATTGGCACATCCATGTTAACGCGGCGCGCGCGCAGCGCATTCCAAGCGGAAACATAGAAGATCCGGCCCGAATAAATCAGGCTCGGCAGGGCGATCAGACCGGAAATCCAGTGAAACATATCGCGGGTGGCAGCATCCGCACCCGACCAGACGGCGACTGACAACAGCATCACATTGCTGGATGCAAAGGCTGCAACACCAAGCGCAATCAAGAGCCGCGTGAAGGTCGGGTCTTTGTCCTGCACCATATCGAAAATATGCGCTTCATAACCAAGGCGGCGCAGCGGATCGACAACATCGGGCGGTGTCTCGCCGTCCTTCCAGCGGATGGTAACGCGGCGCGCGGTGAGGTTGACGCGGACATAGGCAACACCACTGATCTTGCCGAGCGCATCTTCAATGGTCTTGATGCAAAGTCCGCAGTGAACGCCGGGAACTGAGAGGTCAAGCTGGCGCAAACCGTCGCCGAGTGCACGGCTTGCAACCTGCATTTCATCCGGTGAGACCGACTGAATGACGGTCGCTATTTGTGCATTTTCAACGCAACAACTCATAAGATCCTCCCGTCCTTCACAAGAACGCGGATGATGTGGCGATAGGGGTCTTCAAGTTTGTAATCTTCGCTGGCGACGGCATTCACTTCCATGATCCACGCGCCTTCATCGAGCGTGAGTGGCGCGCTCAGCAAGCCGTTTTCTGCAACATCGAGCGTGACCTTGGTGTCATGCGCATCGCCGACAGGACGCTTGAATTCAACCGTTCCACCAGTCATCACAACGGCCTTGCCGTCGCGATCATTCAGACGCCACGAGAACACACCTTCTTCGAGCGCTGGCTGAGACTGCCATTGAAGCGCTGCCTGCTCTTTGCCGGTCTCAGCTTTGTCGTTGAACTCCTGACTGGCGACATAGGTGTTCTTGACGACCAGTCCACTCCAGCTGCTCACAGCCTTGTAAGCCATGGTCATATTGACCGCGATGATGACACCGAAGAAAGCGAACATAATGCCCAGCATGTGCCATCCGGTGAAGCCATTGGTGGTTTTTGATTTCACTGACATTATCGCTTCTCCGGAGCCATGAAGGTTGCTTTGTAACGTGCATGTTCCGCGCCGTCCGCGTCACGCACTTCGATTTCATAGTCGGAGCGCTGCTCCGTAATGGCATCATGCGGCAGGGTTACGAAAACCCGCAATGTTTTCAGCCGGTCGGGTTCAACGGGTATATCGTAATCGCCCTCTGCATTCAGGTTTTCATCCTGCACGGTCAGTTTCGCGCCGGGCAGACCTTCAATCGAAAGACGGAAGGTGCGCGGAACCGGGATCATGTTGAGCAGCTTGACCGTGTAGCCATTGCGGATTGAACCATCCGACAGCAGCACATATTGCGGTGCGCGATCATGCAACACATTGATACCGATACGCTGACGCATGGATAGCGAAATAACCAGTGTCAGGCCGATCAGCGCCCAGACGATGAAATAGAACAGCGTGCGTGGACGAAGAACCTTCTTCCACGACAGATGTTCAACCGCAGGGGACAGCTTGTTCGGTGTTTCATACACCCGCGCCGGATTGATTGGCGCGGTGCCATTATTGGTGGCAAGCGCCATGTTCCAATCATAGTCGGCAAGCGTTGCATAGGAAATCAATCCCCGCTCTTTACCGACTTTATCCATGACGCTGTCGCAGGCATCAATGCAGAGCGCGCAGGTGATGCACTCAAGCTGCTGGCCATCGCGAATATCAATACCCATCGGGCAAGCGGCAACACAGGCATTACAATCCACACAATCGCCGACAGTTTCACCCGCTGCGAGTGCTTTCTTAGAATGGCGTGAACGGGGTTCGCCGCGCCAGTCATTATAGGTCACAGTCAGCGAGTTTTCATCAAGCATCGCTGCCTGAATGCGTGGCCACGGGCACATATAGGTGCAGACCTGCTCGCGCATCAGCCCACCGAAAATATAGGTGGTGGCTGTCAGGATAGCGACCGTCATATAGGCGACAGAGGCTGCTTGCCCTGTCACAAAATCCACAAGCAATGTGGGCGCATCAGCAAAGTAGAAAATCCACGCGCCGCCGGTCAGAACACCGATGATAATCCAGACTGCATGCTTGGTAACGCGCTTCCAGACTTTTTCAAAAGACCACGGCGCTTTGTCGAGCTTCATGCGGGCATTGCGGTCGCCTTCAATAGCGCGCTCGACAACCAGATAAAGATCGACCCAGACGGTTTGCGGACAGGTATAACCGCACCATGCGCGGCCCGCCGCCGATGTCACCAGAAACAGGCCAAGGCCCGCCATGATGAGCAGACCTGCGACGTAATAAAATTCTTGCGGCCAGATTTCGACGAAGAGGAAATAGAAGCGACGATTGGCAAGATCGATCAGCACGGCCTGATCGGGTGCGTAAGGACCACGATCCCAGCGCAGAAATGGCGTCAGGTAATAAATACCCAACGTGATGAACATGATGATCCACTTGAAGCGGCGGAAATTGCCCTTCACACGCTTCGGAAATATCTTTACCCGTGCCGCGTACAACGACTGCCGGATATTGGGGGAATTGACTGCCTGAACGTCTATCCGTTCGACATCGTCTGACATTTGCCTTGCTCCTCAAGCGCGAGGCCGACAGACAGAAGCTGGCTTGCCGGTTGTTTCGTACTTGTCTTGATTGAGAGCGGGGTGATTATTCGCCGTCCGTTCTTATGTATGTCTCGTTTGGCTGGCCCCGAATTGCCGTCAAGCCGGGGCCAGCTACTTGTTTTTACGCACATCTTGTTCCGAAAACCGGTTCCCACTTTTCGGGATGTGCTCGGATATTATTACTCACCACCGCCGAGCGAGTGGACGAAGATTGCGAGCTGCTTGACGGTTGCGTCGCCAAGACGTGCTTCCCATGCAGGCATCACGCCATGTTTTGGACGCGCAACCTGCTTGGCGATTGCGTCTTCACCAGAACCGTAGAACCAGATCGCATCGGTAAGGTTTGGCGCGCCAAATTCGCGCAAGCCCTTCGCATCTGCGCCGTGGCAGACAGCGCAGTTTTCCGCGAAGACCTGCTTGCCAGCCGGGATCATATCCGGGTTATGCGGTGTACCCGAAAGGCTGACCACATAGGCCGCAACGTCACGAACCTGTTCTGGTTCAAGCACATCGACAAAGGCTGGCATTTCCGAAACGCGGGTATCCGCATCATCGGGCGAACGCACGCCATGACGGATGGTCGTCAAAATGTCGTCAACCGAACCACCCCAGAGCCAGTCATCATCGTTGAGGTTTGGATAGCCCGGTGCGCCCTGTGCGCCAGTGCCATGGCACTGCACGCAGTTCACGCGGAACGCTGCTGCACCGCCAGCAATCGCATATTGGCGCAGGTTTTCATCCGCGATGATCTCGTGCACATCCTTGGCATTGATCTGATCCATGATGCCCTGACGGTCAGCTGCGATCTGCGCGTTTTCTTTCCAGAAATCGCCCCGGCTCGACCATTCATAAAGACCTGCCGTCGAGCTTGAGATCAGCGGCCATGCCGGATAGGCAATCACATAGGCTGCGGCCCAAACGATGGTCGCGTAGAAGGTCCACAGCCACCAGCGTGGCATTGGGTTGTCGAGTTCTTGAATACCGTCCCATTCATGGCCGGTTGTGGGTACGCCACTGACTTCATCTACTTGTTTGTCAGTCATTTTTGTCGTCCTTGAACGGTATTTCCTTCGCTTCATCGGCTTTCTTTTTGCTTCCCGGACGGAAAGCAAAAAGAATAACGAAGACGAAGAACAGAGCCATCGCGAGCAGGCCCCAGCTATCGGCGAAAGTGCGCAGGGTATTGTAATCCATGGCTAATTCTCCGCGTTATCGTGCTTTGGGGGACTGGTCGTAGGTCGAGAAGTCGACGAGCGTGCCGAGCATCTGGAGATAGGCAATCAATGCATCCATTTCCGAGATGACCTGCGGGTTGCCGTCAAAGTCGCCAACTTTCGCTTTGGGGTAGCGTTCGAGAAGGGCAGTTGTATCGGCATCCGGCTCCGCCTGCGCTTTAAGATCAGCAAGCGCGTTATCGACCATCTCCTGCGTGTAAGGCACGCCAACAGCAACGTTGGCTTTGAGATTGGCCGAAATATCGCTGATTTTCAGCGGGTTTTTCAGCAGGAAGCCGTAATTCGGCATGACCGATTCCGGCACCACGTCACGCGGGCGTACCAGATGCTGCACATGCCATTCGTTGGAATAGCGACCACCGACGCGCGCAAGGTCTGGCCCCGTGCGCTTCGATCCCCACTGAAACGAATGGTCATACATGGATTCCGCTGCCAGAGAGTAATGTCCGTAACGTTCCACTTCATCGCGGAATGGACGGATCATTTGGCTGTGGCAAAGGTAGCAGCCTTCACGCACATAGATGTCGCGGCCCGCCAGTTCCAGCGGTGAATAGGGACGCATCCCTTCCACCTTCTCGATGGTGTTTTCGAGATAGAACAGCGGGGCGATTTCCACGATGCCGCCGACAGTCACAACAGCCAGCGAGGCGATCAGCAACAGCGTTGCGTTTTTCTCCAGTGTGGAGTGTTTTTTCAGAAAAGACATAAATCACACTCCTTATTCGGCTGGCTGAACAGTTGCGCCAACCACAGGCTGCGCACCGCCCATAGGGGCTTCCTTGCGCAGATTGCCGCGAATGGTCTGATAGACGTTCCAGGCCATAACCAGTCCACCGGCGAGGTAGAGAACGCCGCCCAGCGTACGAATGACGTAGTAAGGGAACATGGCAGCAACGGTTTCGACGAATGAGTAAACGAGGAAGCCCTGGCTGTCGTATTCGCGCCACATCAAACCCTGCTGAATACCGGCAACCCACATGGCGGCGGCGTAGAGAACGATGCCGAGTGTCGCTAACCAGAAGTGCCAGTTGACCATGCGGATCGAATAGAGACGTTCACGGTTCCACAGCTTTGGTGTCAGGTAATAAACCGCAGCAAAGGTAATCATGCCGTTCCAGCCAAGCGCACCCGCATGAACGTGACCAATGGTCCAGTCGGTGTAGTGCGACAGGGAGTTAACCGCTTTGATCGACAGCATTGGACCTTCAAAGGTTGCCATGCCGTAGAAAGCGATAGCCGCAACCATCAGGCGGATGATCGGATCGGTACGTACTTTGTCCCATGCGCCTGAAAGCGTCATCAGACCGTTGATCATGCCACCCCACGAAGGCATCCACAGCATGATCGAGAACACCATGCCGAGCGTCTGCGCCCAATCAGGAACAGCCGTATAATGGAGGTGGTGAGGACCAGCCCAGATATAGAGGAAGATGATCGACCAGAAGTGCACGATCGACAGACGGTAGGAATAAACCGGACGGTTCGCCTGCTTTGGTACGAAATAGTACATCATGGCGAGGAACGGAACGGTCAGGAAGAACGCCACCGCGTTATGACCATACCACCACTGCGTCACAGCATCCTGTACGCCCGCGAAAGCTGAATAGCTTTTCACGCCGAGGAACGAGACCGGGATCGCCAGATTGTTGATGATGTGCAACATCGCAATTGTGACGATGAATGACAGGTAGAACCAGTTTGCCACATAGATATGTGGCTCCTTGCGCCGCAAGACGGTGCCAAGGAACACGGCGAGATAGGCGACCCAGACAATGGTCAGCCAGATATCCACATACCATTCTGGTTCAGCATATTCGCGCGATTGCGTGATGCCGAGCAGATAGCCGGTTGCAGCCATCACGATGAAGAGGTTGTAGCCCCAGAACACGAACCATGCGAGATCGCCGCCAAACAGACGTGCGCGACAGGTGCGCTGCACGACATAAAACGACGATGCGATCAGGATGTTGCCGCCAAATGCGAATACAACGCCCGATGTGTGCAATGGGCGCAGGCGACCGAAGTTGAGATAAGGCTCAAAGTTCAGATCAGGGAAAGCAAGCTGTGCTGCGATAAGCACGCCGACCAGAAACCCAACCACACCCCAAAACACGGTTGCGATAACGCCATAGCGGATCGGCCCGTCAATATAGGTCGATGTGTCGACCTTTTTTGGCGTCAGGCTGTAATCGGCATTACGCATCAGCAAAATGGTGAAAATGGCGAGTACGGCGAACAGAATCCACATATGGGTTCTGAACAACTCATCATGAGAAAATCCGGCCAGAAGCACGGCAAAAAGTGCTCCCAGACCAGAAAGGACTGTTCCAGCGGCGTAGTTCATGTAATCCCCTCGCAGCGCAAGTCAGAAACTGTCTTAATGAAGACAGCTATGTCGATAGGGTCTCTATCGGCTCTTTGTGCGGGGGCGTCATTGATCTAAATCAAATAACGCTAATCCGACCTGCGACGAATTGGGAGTTTGTGGGAAAACTCACTTGCCGGTGTGCTGCGATCAACCACTTAATCCGCAGCCTGTGCGGGGATAATGACAAGGGCGCGCAAGCCACCTTCCGGGCGATTGCGAAGTTGAACCTCGCCACCCATGCGTGTCGTGGCCATCTTGACGATAGCAAGGCCAAGGCCGCTGCCATTTTCACTTCTGTTGGCACCGCGATAAAAACGCTCGGTTACATGCGCCATATCTTGCTGAGGAATGCCGGGACCGTCATCCTCGACAGTGAAAACAACCTGATCACCCGTCTTTTCGAGGCTACACCGAACCGAACCGCCTTCAGGTGAATGGTTGACGGCATTCTCGATCAGGTTGCGCATGGCAAGCGTGAAAAGATGCGGATATTGCATCGTCACAAGTGGCAGATTGTTTGGCAGCTCAATCTTCACGCCACGATGGGCTGCAAGCATACGCATGTCAGTGGAGATCGAGACCAGCAGCTGACAGGCGGGTTCCGGTGTCGGACGCTCCATTTCATCGCCGGTTTCAAGGGCGGCCAAATCAAGCAACTGATTGACGAGACGGCTGGTGCGATCAACGCCGGCTGCTATCTGCCGGACGGCATTGACACGCATGGCGTCGTCTTTGGCACCCTCCGCGATCTGTGCCTGTGTCTTGAGACCCGCAAGCGGGGTCTTGAGTTCATGCGCGGCGAAGATCGCGAAATTGCGCTCGCGTTCACGCGCTTCCTCAACGCGATGAAAGAGATCGTTCAACGCAGAGACCGCGGGAGCAATTTCCGACGGCAGATTGTCTTCTGGTAACGGGCGCAAATCCCGCGCATCGCGTTTGGACAAAGTGCGAGCGAGATTGCTCAGCGGATTAAGTCCGCGCCTGACATAAAGCCAGATCAGCAGGGCCAGAATTGGCAGCATCAACAGGGCGGGCAGGATCACGCCCGTCACCACATTTTGCACCAGCCGCTCGCGCACTGAGAGGCTGTCGCCCACCATCACACGCAGCCCAAGCTTGGTGTTTTCAACCGCAAACACCCGCCAGCGTTCACCTGCAACGAGGGTATCGGAAAAGCCGTTAGCAACATCGGTTAACCGCTCACCCGGAGCGCTTTCAGACCGCCCCACGAGCCTGCCGTCGATTGCCCAAATCTGGCAGAAAAGCTGGCGGTCATAATGAGGAAAATCATCCATCGGTTTAAACGAAAGCTGTCCGCCGTCACCATCGGGATTAACCTCAACACGCCGCTCGGTGAGCAGCGAATTGACCATGCGTGCCGCTTCCATCAGGCGCGCATCCAGCACCTTCTCGAGCTTTGATTGGGTGCTGACATGAATCCAGATCACGGCGAAAAGCCAGACAAGACATGTGATGCCGATCAATATGCCGGTAAGACGATTGCGAAGCGAATTCATGTCTGCGCTCCGCCAAGTCGGTACCCTACGCCGCGCACGGTTTCGATAAAGCCTGCGCCAAGCTTGGATCGTAAGTGGTGGATGTGCACTTCGACTGCGTTGCTTTCGACTTCTTCTTGCCAGCCATATAGCGCTTCTTCGAGCGATGATTTGGAAATAGTCGCGGTTGGGCGTTCCATCAATGCGCGCAATATTGAAAACTCGCGGCGCGTCAAACGCAGCGGGGCGCCGTTGAATTGCACCGACATTTCAGCCGGATCAAGCTCCACGCCGCGCCATTCAAGCGTGCTGCTTGCGCGCCCGGTGCCGCGCCGGGCAATGGCGCGCACACGCGCTGCCAATTCATGCAGATCAAACGGTTTGCCGACATAATCATCAGCCCCGGCATCTAGCCCCGCAATGCGCTCGGGTACCTGATCACGTGCGGTCAGCAGCAGAACGGGCGTGTCATCGCGGCCCTGTCGCATGGATTTGAGAATGTCGAGACCAGAACCATCAGGCAGCATCAGATCAAGCACAACGGCATTGTAGCTTTGCGCAGCAAGCGCTGCATCGGCATCGCCACAACTCGCCACCGCATCGACGGTGAATCCAGCCAATCCCAGGCCCACGGATAGCCCGTCGAGCAGGATTGGATCGTCTTCAACCACCAGAATGCGCATGTCTTCCTGTTTCCGCCTTGTTTTACTCTTATGTGGCTTCTCGCTTCGTCAGCTTAAGGCTGCCTTAAGCTGACGGCAGCATTTGCTTTTTACAACCTAATTCATTTTCGAGAATCAGAATTATCCAAATGCGCTTTTTCGCGATACTCGCCACATTCATTGTGGTCATCCTTTCACCTGCACTGGCTGCAAATCCGCTGCCGGTAGATGATGCCTTTCGCTTAAGTGTTACTAGGGATGGCGACAACAGGCTTCTGCTTAACTGGCAGATAGCAGATGGTTATTATCTCTATCGCGATCATATCGAAGCAAAAGATGCAAAAGGCGCGGCACTCAGCGTTGATACGCAACCGGGTATTGCCAAAGATGATCCGAATTTTGGACGGCTCGAAGTCTATTATACACGTACGAGTGCAAGTATTCCCGCAGGCAGTGAACCCATCCAGCTGACCTATCAGGGCTGTCAGGAAGACGGCATTTGCTATCGGCCTGAAACCCGCACGATAGATCCCGTAACGCTCGCCGTCAGTTCTCAGATGGGGAAGGCGTTTACGAACGGCTCCTCATTCACTGCCACACCAACGGCACAGGTTGCCAGCAAAGCTTTCGCGCTCGCTCCCGAAAAAGGCATGATCGAAAACCTTCTCGATCAGGGCGGTTCAGCACTGGTGATTGCGGCTTTCCTTGCTTTTGGTGTGCTGCTGGCCTTCACGCCTTGCGTGTTTCCGATCTATCCGATTGTCGCGGGAACGCTGGCGCGGGAAGGTGAAAAACTGACGGCAAAGCGCGGCTTTGTCCTTTCCAGCACCTATGTCGTCAGCCTCGCTTTGGGCTTTGCGGTCGTTGGTGCAATTGCTGGCTGGTCGGGCCAGAACCTGCAAATGGTGCTGCAATCCAAATGGATGGCACTGGCACTGGCTGGCATCTTCACATTGCTGGCTTTGTCAATGTTCGGCCTGTTCCAGCTTCAGCTCCCGTCTTCTTGGGTCAGTGCAATTTCCGCAAAAACCGGTCAGCGCACGGGATCCAAGCGCTCTGCTGCAATCCTCGGTTTCTCGTCTGTTCTGATCGTCGGGCCTTGCGTGACTGCGCCGCTGGCTGGCGCGCTGCTTTATATTGCGCAGACTGCTAATGTTGCGCTCGGAGCCAGTGCGCTCTTCGCGCTTGGTATTGGCAAAGGTCTGCCACTGATTGCTTTTGCGACGCTCGGTTCTGGCACCTTGCCGCGTGCAGGCGCGTGGATGGAAGCGGTCAAACAGGTATTTGGCTTTGGTTTCCTTGCCACGGCCATTTTCATGGCTGCACCTTTGCTGCCATCAGGCGTGGATATGGTTCTCTGGGCTTTGTTGCTGTTTGGTGTGGCGAGCTTCGCTTTCCTCAAGATCCCGGATCGCAATCTTGTTGCGCGCACGATTGGAGCGGCTGCGTTTGTCTATGGCGTTATTCTGATGGTTGGCGTTGCGTCTGGCGGTCGCGATCCGTTGCAACCGCTGACAGCATTAGCTAATCGAGATGTTAACCATAATTCAGCCGCGTTGCGATTCGCGCCGGTTGAAACGGTTTCTGCCCTTCAGGAAAAGCTGGACGCGGCGCACGGCGACAAGCCGACGCTGGTCTATTTCACGGCAGACTGGTGTGTCAGTTGCTCCGCTGTGGAGCGGCGCGTCCTGCCGGATGCAGGCGTGAAGAAAGCGCTTGGCGGATATCAGCTTATCAAAGCCGATGTCTCGGACCTTACTGCGGGCAATGCCGATTTGATGGCGAAGCTCAAAGTGGCAGGTCCGCCGACCATGATTTTCTTCAACAATGCCAGCCGAGAGCCTGAAGGTACACGATTGGTTGGCGATGTTTCGTCAGCAACGATTGAGCGTTCGGTTGGGCTTCTGAATATCACGCAGAAGCAGGGCGGCGCTTTTAATTAGATACGGCTTGGGCAAAGTAGGGTTGGGGAAATTGACGACACATTATCAAAAAGAGAAGGCTGCACGGTCGCTGGCGCGGCTGGCTTTCATCAGCCTTCTGCCATTTGTAGCTGCGGCATGCACGACGACACAAGACAGGCCTGTGGTTGTTAACATGCCCGAACCTGTGGTCATGGCACCTGAGCCGGTGGCTGTTGCACCTGTCTTGCCGGAGCCGGAAGTTCAAACGGCAAAAAGTCAATATGAAGTGATGTATGGTGCTGTCACCGATGGTGGCAATCACATCGCAGCACTGGATCTCAGTAAAATTGCTGAACGAAATTTGCGCAAGCAAGTCGATTATCAGACCAGCCACCCGGTCGGCACAATCATTGTCGATCCCTATACGCGCTATCTTTATCTCGTGCAGCCCGGTGGCAAGGCCATGCGTTATTCCGTTGGCGTGGGTCGTGCGGGCATGACATTCAGCGGTGACGCACAGGTTGCTTACAAAGCGCAATGGCCGCGCTGGACACCAACGCAAAACATGATCAAGCGCAACCCAGACCATTACGCAAAACATGCGAAAGGTCTGGAAGGCGGTATTCGCAACCCGCTTGGCGCGCGTGCGCTCTATCTTTATCGCGATGGCAAGGATACGCTTTATCGCATCCACGGCACCAACGAACCTTGGTCAATTGGCAAGGCTGCTTCGTCGGGCTGTATCCGTCTTTTCAATCAGGACATTCTCGATCTGCACAAGCGCGTTTCCGCTGGAAGCCGCGTTGTTGTCCTGAGCAAGTCTCAATCCGGTCAAGGAGAAAGCTAATGATGAACCGCCGCCAGATGCTCGCTACAACAGTAGCCGGAGCCGCAACACTTGCATTTTCTGGCGGCGCGAGCTTCGCCCAGCGCGCACCGAGTGTCGCCGAAGTCCTTTATGACACGGAAATCCCGGTGCTTGGCAATCCGAAAGGCGATGTGACTATCGTTGAGTATTTCGACTATCAGTGCCCTTATTGCAAAAAGGGGCATGCCGAATTGATGCGCGTTGTCGAGAAAGACGGCAATGTTCGGCTGGTGTTGAAAGACTGGATCATCTTTGGCGATAATTCTTCCTATCCGGCCCGCTTGGTGCTGGCGGCAGAAAAGTCGGGAAATTACGTCAAAGCTATGGAAGCTATGATGCTGACGCCGGGACGTCTGACAAAAGACCAGACCGATGCGGCTTTGCAAAAGGCTGGCCTTGATCCGAAGAAGCTCGAAGCTGACTATAGGGCTGATGCAGCGCGGATCGACGGCATTCTTGCACGCAATATGGAGCAGGGCGAAGCTTTCAATTTCAGTGGCACGCCTTCTTTTGTCATCGGTACCCGGCTTTATGGCGGTGTGATGAAAGAGCAAAACCTGATTGATGCAATCAAAGAAGCACGCAAGGCGTAACGCCGCCGCAAATTTGAAAGCAAGCAGCGGAGTGTTGTTTCTCTTGTAAGGGAATAGCTTTCCTTCATAGTAAGAAGGGAAACGGACATGAACCTGATGACATTGACCCAAAGCACAGATGACAGCCGCTGGAGACAAGTGCTTGCGCGGGATAAGGCATCGGACGGTGAATTTGTCTATGCTGTCCGCACGACGGGCATTTATTGCCGCCCGTCGTGTCCTTCGCGACGTGCAAAACGCGAAAATGTCCAGTTCTTTGCTGCTTGCGACGATGCGGAACACGCAGGCTTTCGTCCCTGCATGCGCTGCAAACCGCATGTTGATGCAACGCTTGAGACACAAAACACTGCGCGTTATGCCGATATGGTTTCGCTTGCTTGTCGTTTCATTGAAAATGCCGAAGAAGTCCCGTCGCTTGAAGACATTGCACGGGCCGCAGGCGCAAGCCCAGCGCATTTCCATCGCATTTTCAAAAGCTTTACCGGCCTCACTCCCAAAGCCTATGCTGATGCGCACCGCGCCGACAAAATGCGGGTAGTGCTGAAAGAAACCGCTCGTGTCACCGATGCAATCTATGAGGCAGGCTATAATTCTTCCAGCCGTTTCTATGAGGCCTCAGACAAGATACTCGGTATGAAACCAAAAGCTTTCAAGTCTGGCGGCGAAAGCGAAACTATCCGCTTTGCGATTGGTCAATCTGTTCTTGGCGCGGTGCTGGTGGCGGAAAGCGGCAAGGGTGTTTGCGCTATTCTGATGGGCGATGATCCGCAGGAATTGATTGATGATCTGGAGAAGCGTTTCCCCAAAGCGCGGCTTGTGGGTGCAGATCGCGATTTCGAGGATCATATCGCGCAGGTGATCGGATTTGTCGAAAATCCCGGTATCGGTTTTCATCTGCCACTTGATTTAAGAGGCACAGCTTTTCAGCAGCGCGTGTGGAATGCCTTGCGCGAAATCCCATTGGGTAAAACGGTAAGCTATAGCGAGCTTGCTGAGACAATTGGTCTGCCAAAATCGACGCGCGCGGTCGCACAAGCCTGTGGTGCCAATAAGATCGCCGTTGCTGTCCCCTGTCATCGCGTGGTGCGTCATGACGGTGGAATTTCTGGCTATCGGTGGGGCGTTGAACGCAAGCGCGAATTGCTGAAAAAAGAGCGCCAGTCATGAAAGAGAAACTGGCCTCTTACGACTGGCAGAAAATAGCAGATGAGCTGGATCAGTTCGGCGCTGCTACACTGGCGCAGTTCTTTTCCCGCGCCCAATGCAACGACATTGGCGGCCTTTATAACGCTTCCGATGCGTTTCGCTCGACGATTCCAATGGCGAGGCACGGATTTGGGCGCGGTGAGTACAAATATTTCGCCTATCCACTTCCAGAGATCATCCGCGAATCCCGCAAGGAATTGTATGGGCGTCTAAGCCCAATAGCCAATCGCTGGAGTGAACGTCTAGGAAATGGAATGGAATACCCCGAGAATCATGAAGAATATCTCGCGAGGTGTCATGCAGCCGGTCAAAAACGTCCGACGCCTCTCATCCTGCAATATGTCGAGGGCGATTATAACTGCCTGCATCAAGATATTTACGGCGATCTTGCTTTCCCGCTTCAGGTCGCCGTGCTTTTGTCGCAGCCGGGTGAAGATTTTACGGGTGGGGAATTTGTGCTCACAGAGCAGCGTCCACGTATGCAAAGTAGAGCGGAAGTCGTTCCTTTAAGGCAGGGAGATGCTGTGATTTTTGCAGTAAATGACAGGCCGGTCCGCGGCACGCGTGGCGATTATAGAGTTAAAATGCGGCACGGCGTCAGCCGTTTGCGTTCAGGCAAACGCCATACGCTGGGCATTATATTTCATGATGCACAATAAGGGGTTGCAACGTTTTTGCGTATGGCCTTTGATCGCGATACGAGATCAAAGGAGTCGGAAATGAGCGTGACCATCTACGGTATCAAGGCCTGTGATACGATGAAGAAGGCGCGTAGCTGGCTTGACGATCATCACATTGAATATAGCTTTCACGACTATAAGAAAGAAGGTCTGGACGCTGCAACAATCGACCGTTTTCTCAAGGACATAGAGTGGGAAAAGCTGCTCAATCGTGCGGGCACAACCTTCCGCAAACTGCCAGAAGAAGAGCGCCAAAATGTCGATGCTGCCAAGGCACGTGCCTTGATGCTGGCGCAGCCTTCCATGGTTAAACGTCCGGTTCTCGATAAGGACGGCAAGCTGACCGTTGGTTTTAAACCGGATCAGTACGAAGATTTTTTTAAGGCTTAACTATTTGAAAGCCTGCCATAAATTGTATCTCTGAACAGGTGAGTAACAGGGCAGGCCATTCATGCATCAGCGACTTAACAGAGTTTTTCAGCAATGGTCGGTGAGTTGGCGCGATGCGCTGATCGCCTCCATTGGTGGCGCAGTAGCATGGCTTATCTGCCAGTGGATGCTCGGCCAGCCGCGTCCTGTTTTTGCGATGGTGACGGCCGTTATTTGCCTTGCACCGAACCTGCCCAATCACGGAAAACAGGCGATTGGCGTCATCGCCGGTGTGACTACCGGCGTGATTGTCGGCGAATTGTCTCTCTTCGTGCCGGATACCATTATGGTCCTGCATATGAGCGTTGCCACTTGCGTCGCCATGGTGATTGCAACGACTTTTGGTCTGGCCCCTGCCATCGCTATTCAATCGGGCGTTTCGGCTATTCTTGTGTTGGCCATGGGGCCGCAAGTTGCTGGAATGACACGGCTTATTGATGTTCTGGTGGGTGCGGGTGTTGGACTTTTGTTCAGCCAGATATTGCTAACACCTGACCCGGTCAGGCTGATCGATCGCGCCGTTCGTGGGTTGGTCGATAATATCCTGAAAGGTCTCAAGCAGTCAGCAATAGCGCTCGAAAAACGTGATGTTGCGCATGCGCAAAGCGCTATCAACCAGTTCACACAGGCGCAACGCGCGGTCAACGCGCTGGGTGATGGCATAGCATTGGCGCGTTCCAATGCGCGCTGGTCATTGCGTGGGCGACTTGTCGCGCGGGAAGTCAGCGAAATGGCAGGCCGCTATGATCGGCGAGGCATTCGTCTTTATGCATCCGCCTTGCTGTTTGGCGAAGCGCTTGGCAATGCACTGCGTAAGAAGGAAGCGCAGCCGCCAGAATGGATCGCGCAATCATTGCAAGCAGTTATCCATAATTGCAATTTGGATGAAGGGGAGGTGCCGGAGCGTTTGCCACCTGTGCCACAAGACATTGATTTCAGCTGGCGCGATACGGCTTTTCGCTTGCAATCGGTCAATGAAACGCTGTTGCACTTTCTGCATTCCGCCCAACCGGACAGCGTTCCGGTGCGCAAGCCGATGCCGGAGAGTTGAACTGAATTTCTGTGATTGATCCCATCAGAAAAATTCAATTGTATGCCGAGAAACGAAGCGTATTTTCCGCGCCATGAATAAGACCCGCCCCCAGACGTACCCGCATACATCTGCCCTTCGCTATGCTCTTGGCGGCTTTTTCGCCATGATCGCGGTGATGGGCATTGGCCGTTTCATCTATACGCCGATCCTGCCCGGCATGATGATAGATGTAGGTTTCAATGCTGCTGATGCGGGCTTTATCGCTTCGGCCAATTATGTGGGGTATTTGCTAGGCGCGATTGTCGCTGGCTATGGCTGGTCAGCGGGAATCGAACGCGCAAGCGTGTTGACTGGTCTGATTATCAGCGCCGTTCTTTGTGCGTTCATGGCAATGGTCGATGGTGTCTGGCTTTTTTCAATCATTCGTTTTGCATCTGGATTTATCAGCGCTGTAACGATGATTTTAGCCACTGCGATAGTGTTAAGCCACATTACGAAGGCGGAAAGGCCGGGGTTTGGAGCACTGCATTTTGGTGGTGTGGGTGCTGGCATCGCGCTGTCTGCCATTATGGTCGCAGCTGTCCGTTTCCTTGGCTTCGACTGGCGCGCCGACTGGATTGGCGCAGCCGTTTTAAGTGCAGTGCTCGCTGTTTGCGTGGTCTTTTTGGTCAAAGAAGGTCCGATTGGCAGTAATAACGGTAAGCGTGAACCTGCGCTGCCGAATAGCTTTGCTTTCAATGCAATAGCTCTTGCCTATGGCATTTTCGGTTTTGGTTACGTGATCACTGCAACTTTCATCATCGCGATTGTCCGCGCCAATGAGGGCGGCGGATTGATGGAGGCAGGCGTGTGGGTGCTGACTGGCCTCTGTGCTGCACCTTCGATCTGGCTATGGTCTCCCGCGATCCGCAAATTCGGCCTGTTTACAGCCTTTGCCATCACGGCACTCATTGAAGCGGTGGGTGTAGCTGCAAGCGTTCTGCTTTCGCCGCCGTTGGGTCCACTGATTGGTGGCGCACTGTTGGGCATCACCTTTATGGCGCTGACCGCATTTGGCCTTCAGGCAGCAAGAATGCTCGCACCGCAATCACCAAAACGTGCACTGGCGCGCATGACAGTCTGTTTTAGCATTGGTCAGATTGCCGGACCGCTGGTCGCAGGCTTTATGGCGCAGCACTTTGGCTCGTTTACGCTTCCCAGCCTTGTTGCAGCCTTTGCACTGGTTGTGACAGCCGTGATCGGTCTTGCGGCCGGCAAAGCTGCCAAGTGACGGGAAACCTTACAATTATTTAACTGGCAAATATGAGGGAGCAGGAGTTAATTGACGCTAATTTAGTATTTCCGGATTTGCGTCAATGTTCGTATCCTTCTTCCCGCGCCCCAAGCTGTTCTTCTCTTCTGTGTTGTTCTGGAGCATTCTGGCCGTGCTGGGATGGTATCAGGGCGGTGCCAATCTTGGTCGATTAATCGGTTTACCACCTGCTGCCGCCGACGCTGCACCGATCATTGGCGCGAGCGTTTTCTGGTCAGCACCTTTTCTGTGGTTCTATATATATTTCGCGGTAGCGGTTTTCGCGTTTTACGCTTTCTGGTCTTTATTCGCCCCACATCGCTGGCAACGCTGGTCGATTTTGGGTTCAGGTCTTATCCTGTTCACGACCTATTTCAGTGTGCAGGTCAGTGTCGCTGTAAACGCCTGGTATGGTCCGTTCTACGACATGGTGCAGAATGCGCTGGCCAAGCCGGGTGCAGTGCAGGCATCCGACTTCTACTGGAGCATGCTGGATTTTGCAGGCATCGCCTTTATTGCCGTAACGATAAGCGTGCTGAGCGCATTTTTCATCAGCCATTATATCTTCCGCTGGCGCACGGCGATGAATGATTTTTACATGACGCATTGGCCAAAGCTGCGTTCGGTTGAAGGTGCGGCGCAGCGTGTGCAGGAAGACACGATGCGGTTTTCTACCACGCTTGAGCAACTTGGGGTTAATCTCATCAAGGCGATCATGACGCTGATTGCGTTTCTTCCCGTGCTGTTTTCATTCTCCGACAAGGTGAGCGAATTGCCGATCATCGGCATGGTGCCACATGCGCTGGTTTGGGCTGCGATTATCTGGGCGCTGTTTGGCACGGGCTTTCTGGCGCTGGTCGGTATTAAATTGCCGGGACTGGAATTCAACAATCAGCGTGTGGAAGCCGCCTATCGTAAAGAGTTGGTCTATGGCGAGGATCATACGGATCGCGCGCATCCGCTGACCATGGGTGAGCTGTTTTTCAATGTTCGCCAGAACTATTTCCGGCTTTACTTCCACTATGTCTACTTCAACGTCGCCCGTATCTTTTATCTACAAGCTGACAATATCTTCCCGACGCTTATTTTGGTGCCCTCAATCGTTGCGGGCAAGCTGACGCTGGGTCTGATGAACCAGATACTCAATGTGTTTGATCAGGTGCGTGGTTCGTTCCAATATCTGGTCAATTCATGGACGACGATTATCGAACTTTTGTCGATTTATAAACGTCTGCGTGGCTTTGAAGCCGTGATCTACAATGAGCCTTTGCCGACGCTCGATCAGGAAAACCTTGGTCTCACATCATAATGCCTGTGAATGGCTCTCGGGCGCACTGCCGCCCGGAGCGCCGATGCTGTTGAGATAATCATTATAGGTTGTGCATTTTACGTCTGGCTTGTTGCAGACTTCGGACACGAGCCGTTCCATGGCACGCCAATATGCACCGTCATTCATCAGCACAAAATGGAATCCAAGCTGGAGCGGAATGCGCTCGCCACCATATTGTTTGTCAAAGGCTGCACGGAACGCTTTATAGGTACGATCCTCAAACTGTGCGGCCTGTGCTGGCGCTTCCTTGCCTTTTGAATGACGGACATAGAGATTGTAATCCATGCCAACGATAAGTCGCTGCGAAGGGCCTTCGGGAATGAGCGGTAGGCCGAAGGAAGCAAATGCACCATCAAGCTTTGGCACCTCTGGCCCGCGCGTGATCGATGACGCCTGATAGCGGAACCCTTCCGACTTCAGCGCATCTTGTACCGGCTTTGATGCCGCAAGGTAGGGTGCGCGAAAGCCATTGATGCCGTGTCGCGCCAGTTCCTGCCAGCCATCCGGTTCGCCTTCAATACCGTTATTTTTGTAGGCATCTGCAGTAATACGGCGAAATTCTTTGATTTCCTTATCCCAGTCAGCGGTTGACCAGTCGGTTCCGTCAAAATGGCCGCAGCCATGGCTGGCGATCTCATTGCCCTCAAGATGCGCTTGCCAGATATTGTCGAGGCGGGTCACAACTTCATCATGGCTTAAAGCAAAGCCGACATTGGACGCACCGGCGCGCTTATGCGGCGGCTGGTAATCGCGGCGGTTTTTCTTTTCCATCAGGAAAACGCAGGACAGGAAATAGGTGAAATGCGCATTGTTGTTTTTCGCAAGTTCCCGCGAGCGGGTCCACAGCTTGTTGTCATGTGCGCCATCAAACGAAATCAGCACATATTGCGGCTTGGACGTTTCCGCCTGAACCGGATTTGTGACAAAGGCAAGTGATGCTGAAAGGGCGATAATGGAAGAAAGAACACGCATGGGATGATGAACGCCAGTATGGGGGAAAGGTTGCTTCGTACTGGTTGAATAAGGCAAAGCTCGGACACAAATACAGATTGTTCGGGTAAGGTGCAGCTTATTTCGCTCTCGGGTCTTACATCTCAAGCGAATTCCGATTAAAAGCGCCAGAACATACAAATTAAGATCAACGGTTTTAAGAGCGCGGCTTATACATATTGCGCTCCACTCAGAGTGGCAGGTCCATGGCAGACGACAGTTTCATCCGCGAGGTAAACGAGGAACTCCGTTCGGAACGGGCGAAGCAGGTTTGGAAAAACTTCGGTCCCATCGTTATCGGTGCGGCTGTTGCTATCGTCATCGGCACAGCTGGCTGGGTTGGCTATCAGCACTGGGCTGATGGTAAGGCAAACGCGGCTGGTGACAAGTTCCTCGCAGCGCTTGATCTGGCTGCAGCCGGAAAGAACGATGAGGCAATTGCGGCGCTCGATGATCTGGAAAAGACCGGCTACGGTTCTTATCCGGTTCTAGCACGTCTGCGTTCGGCTTCAGTTCTTGCCGCTAAGGGTGACGCGACTGCAGCTGTTGCAGCCTTTGATGCGGTTGCCGCTGATAATGCAATTCCAGCGCCGATGCGTGACATAGCGCGCCTGCGTGCAGCTTATTTGCTGGTTGATTCCGGTTCTTATGATGATGTCGCAAAGCGCGTTGAAACGCTTTCGGCAGACGGCAACCCAATGCGCTCCAGTGCGCGCGAGACACTTGGTCTTGCAGCATGGAAAGCAGAACGTTTCGATGATGCTGCCAAGCTTTATCAGCAGATTGCCAATGATACACTGGCCCCGGCGAATATCCGCCAGCGCGCCAACACAATGCTTGATCTCATGCGCGGCGCTGGCATCACTGTGCCAGAAGCTCAGGGCTGAGCTACACTAATTTCGGAGTAATACGAACCTATGGGTTTCACTCTCGCCATCGTCGGGCGTCCCAATGTCGGCAAGTCCACACTGTTTAATCGCCTAGTCGGCCGTAAGCTGGCGCTGGTCGATGACTTGCCGGGCGTTACGCGCGACCGGCGCATCCATGATGCAAAGCTCTATGATCTGAAGTTTCAGGTGATTGATACGGCTGGTCTGGAAGATGCTGCCAATGACAGTCTCGAAGCGCGTATGCGCGCGCAGACCGAAGCGGCAATTCAGGAGGCCGATGCGATCCTGTTTGTGGTCGATGCCAAGGCTGGCATCACGCCAACCGATGCAACCTTTGCTGAACTTGTCCGCCGCTCGAACCGTCCGGTTGTGCTGGTGGCCAACAAATCAGAAGCACGCGGCGCACAGTCGGGTCTTTATGATGCGTTCCAGCTTGGTCTCGGTGAGCCTTGCGCAGTTTCCGCTGAACATGGTCAGGGCATGCCTGATTTGCGTGACGCGATTGTCGAGCTTTTGGGTGAAGAGCGTGTCTTTGCGGATGAACGCGAAGAGGAAGAAGCCGACGAAGTTTTCACACCGAAGGCTGTTGGTGAGCTGATCGGCGACGACATCGAAGACCCGGATGAAGAAGAAATTCCGGCTTACGATACGAGCAAGCCGTTGCGCATTGCCATTGTTGGGCGTCCGAATGCGGGCAAGTCCACGATGATCAACACGATGCTTGGCGAAGACCGTCTGCTGACTGGTCCTGAAGCCGGCATTACCCGCGATTCGATTTCCGTTGATTGGGAATGGCGTGGTCGCAAGATAAAGCTCTATGACACCGCTGGTCTGCGCCGCAAATCCCGTGTTCAGGAAAAGCTTGAAAAGCTTTCTGTTGCCGATGGCCTGCGCGCCATTCGCTTTGCCGAAGTGGTGATTATTGTTCTCGATGCGACGATCCCGTTTGAAAAACAGGATTTGCAGATTGCCGATCTGATCATCCGCGAAGGCCGTGCGCCGATCATCGCGTTTAACAAGTGGGATCTGATCGAAGATCGTCAGGCGGTTCTGGCTGATCTTCATGAAAAGACTGCACGCCTGCTGCCGCAAGTTCGTGGACTTCGTGCTGTGCCAATTTCTGGTGAGCGCGGTCAGGGCCTCGACAAGCTGATGGAAAATCTTGTTGCGACACATGAAATATGGAACCGTCGTATTTCGACGGGCCGTCTCAATCGCTGGCTTGCTGGCGTGATCGCACACCAGCCGCCACCGGCTGTTTCGGGTCGCCGCCTGAAGGTTAAATATATGACGCAGGTGAAAACCCGTCCTCCGGGCTTCGTTGTCAATTGTTCGCGCCCTGATGCGATGCCGCAATCTTATGTGCGCTATCTGGTCAATGGTTTGCGTGAAACGTTCGACATGCCGGGCGTGCCGATTCGATTGTCGCTAACGACATCGGAAAACCCGTTTGCGGGTCGCGCAAAAAAGAAGAAATAAACAAAAGCCCGGTCGCGAGACCGGGCTTTTTTGTTAGCTGGGCTTGCGGGTGCTAAGCCCCGCGGAAGCAATCCCCAGAACGCATATGATTGCAATGCCAAGCGATACGTTGCTCGCGGCGTTAAGCGCGGTGCCATCGCCTGCGCTCATCAAAGTCCCGGCAAGTGCTGATGTAATCGAGAAAGCAATGAGCTGCGTGGTTGTGATCGCCGCTGCCGCTTTGCCGCCCTCAGCCGGATCGTTAGTGCTGCTCATAGCGGCAACGCCAAGCAGCGGCCATGAAATACCAATGCCGACACCCGCAACACAGAGCGCTATCGTCCACAACAGAATTGTCGGCGTTGATGCTTGATCGGTGAGGAGCAGGCTAAAGGCAATCAAGCCAACTGCCAGCAACAAGGGTCCGAGACGAATGGCGCGGCGGCGGGTTGTTTCTGAATTGATAGATACTGCAAAGAGCTGTGCAATTACCCAAGCGAGTGACAGAACAGCACCCAATAGTCCGGCAAGCAGCGGGCTAAGACCTGCGAGTTGCTGACTGAACAAGGGGATGAAATTCTCGAGCATGACGCCAGCACTCAATGCCGCGACAGTGAGATAAGTCCATTTGAGCGAATTGCCTGGCAGATAGGTTATGCGCGGCAGGATCGTGTTTGTGGCACTGCGTTCAATCAAAACGAAGACTATCAGCAGCATAATTCCAATGCCGATTGCAATCAGCGTCGGTAGGCCGATTGGCAGAACAGAGCTGATGCTGATAGCAATAATTGCAAGCAATAGCGGGATAAGCGAAGCACAAGGTATTGGTGCGCGATAGCCGCTTGTCTTGGCTTGTCTGAATGACCCACGGGCAATGACTGCCAGCAGAAGTGAGGTTACTGCAAGTGCAGCATAAGCCCATCGCCACAAACCAAATTCTGCAAACATGCCGCCCAGTGAAGGGCCGAACAGCGTGCCAAGCCCCCACATTGCAGAGACAACACCCGTCGCACGCGCCCAGAGCTTCTCAGGCAGGGCAGACCGGATCACCGCATAGCCGAGACCGGCCAGCAGGCCGCCGCCCAACCCTTGAACAACTCGGGCCACTATCAGCAATTCCATTGTCGGGCTGATCGCAGCGCCGACGGCTCCAAGCGTAAATATTGTAAAGGCGATGACATAGGCCGAAGCTGCACCTTTCCAGTCGAGCACGCGGCTGACGAAAAGCGATGCAACAATGGCTGCAATGACGAAGGCTGTTGTAACCCACGCATAAAACTGTTGCCCGCCAATATCCATCACGATGGAAGGCATCAGTGCTGCCGTGAAATACAGGTTCATTGCATAGAGCAGAATGCCGCCCGCCATGACAGAAACAACGGCGAGGTGCTGGCCTGAAAAGAGATCAACCCAGCTGGCCGAAGACGCGTCGAGGCCACCGGCCTCGGGTGAGAGTCCAGTCATTGTAGTTCTCCATATTATAAAGCTTGAGTTAGCTTGTGGTGCGCGCGAGGCCAGACAAAAATAATACCAGCAACGACACGGTGAGCACGATCAGAGGCGCAATCGCGTGATCATATTCGGCGTAAAAAAGCATTGTGAGACTTGCTGCGCCCATGACCAAAGCGCCAATTGCAGCGCCGGTTTTCCGCGTGGGTGGGTTGATCAACAAAGCTGCGGCTGCCAGTTCCAGCGTGGCGGTTATATAATGAAACCAGTCCGGATAGCCCCAGCGTGCATAAGAAGCCGCATTCTGGGGTGAGAGCAATAAATTGCCATAAGCGCCAAAAACAAAAAATGCAGCCAGCAAGAAAGCAAGGCCAGTGGCGAAGACGGAGCGGAGAGTCATGATGCGAATTCTCAGATTAGGCATGACAAAACCCATCACCCGAAATGAGATTTCCGGGCGTGACATTTCGTCTGGACTTCTGTTTTAGATGGTTCTGCCGAGACAGAATGCTATATTCGAGTGGTTACTCTATTTATGTTCGGCCCAGTGTCAAGTATAATTAGAGTGAATAATCTATTTATGGAGATTTGAATGGTTCGCACCGTCAATCCGGAAAAACACGAAGAGAAGCGGCTGGAGATTCTCGAAGCTGCCCATCGCTGTTTTCTGCGCGAAGGATTGCAGGGCGCGTCCATTGCAAAAATCTGTAAGGAGGCGGAAATCAGCCCCGGCCATCTCTACCACTATTTCTCAAGCAAGGAGGAAATCGTGGAGCAGATGGCAGATGAATATTTGCGTAAGCTGCATGGAGATTTTGCAAGCCACCCGGAGGGGCAGGACACTGCCACCGTGTTGTTATCAGAGCTCTGGGGCATGAGCGGTTGGGGTGAGGTTGATCATTGCCGCATCCTGTTTGAGCTTCTATCAGAAGCCGGGCGAAGCGAGCGCGTGAAGGAAATTCTGCGTAACAATACAGCCAGCATTCGCAAAATGCTGGCCGACACTTTGAAAGCAGGACAGGCGCGTGGCGAAGTCGATCCATCGCTGGATGTTGGCCACACGAGTGCTATGCTGATTGCGGTGCTGGATGCCGCCCCCATGCTACCGTTGATGGTGCCGGATGCGAATTTTGAGGAAAGCCGCAAGTTGCTGACCACGATGATCACGCGTTTCTTGCGGCCACAATAATCTCACGAATCAAGGATGCAATTGAGCACCCTTGATCGCTTTGTCGATGTCTTTCTTGGGGCCATAAAGCGCCAGCCCGACCAGATCAGGCGTATCGGCATTATCCGCGCGGAAAACTTCGCGATTGGCAGCATCATGTCCGGTTGTAAACATTGCCCGCACATAGGCGGCGCGGGTCAGGTCGCGTTGCAGAGACTGTTGCCATGCGCGCTGAAGAATGTCGAGGTTCGCAGAAAAAA